>Ga0210050_1000013_pt1 | contig 261387 bp, 330 predicted proteins | sample CryGey132114_all_FD_185463 | JGI IMG/M metagenome (GOLD analysis project Ga0210050, IMG submission 185463) | Groundwater microbial communities from aquifer - Crystal Geyser CG22_combo_CG10-13_8/21/14_all (SPAdes) (version 2) | ecosystem: Environmental > Aquatic > Deep subsurface > Groundwater ... | reverse complement strand
TCTCCAAAACATTATTATCAAAAGAAGATGCACTCTCCAAAAAGACTGCAAGAAAAAGAACTACTCCCAATAACACTCCAACCAATCCAATTTTAATAACCCCTTTTTTATTCATTTCTCTCTCCTTATTATTATAGATCCGCTATTTGGATCAAAGTATAAGACAATTTTATCTCCTTCTCTTAAATCAAGATTTTCTAATAGCTCTTTTGGCAAGGCAACCCTATTAAGACCTTGGATTTTTATTCCTTTTTTAAAAAGAATCTCCTTTCCCTTCACACCCCTTTCTTTTGCCATCTAGATACTTATTAAATACTTAATTAAGTATTAAGTTATACATTTATTATACTTTAAAATAATCGTGCTCGCTATTTATATGTTTTGATAGTTCATCCTTAAAACATTGACCTGTTTTTTTCCATTGAACTCTCCAACAATCCCCATAACATTTATATCCTTGCCAAGATACTTTCCAGGACATTCACACGTCAAAGTTACACCATTCACTTCCAATATTCTAAACTCTCCAAATTCTCTTTCCCCATCCACAACTCCTGAAATAAACACTCGAGTTTTCAGCTCAAGTTCATCCAATTCATCTACAGAACTTATGGACACAATCGGAAGACTATGCATTAAAATGATAATTAATGCTATGCAGAATATAGCTATTATAAATGCAATTCTCCTCATGCCTCATTATAAACATAAGGTTTAAATTAACTTTTCCCTTACATTAAAAATGAATGATAAACAACGTTTTGAATTAATTACAAGAAATCTCCAAGAGGTCATAAGTATTGAGGAATTAAAACAATCACTTAAAAAAAAATCTCTTTCAATATACTGGGGGACGATGCCTACTGGAAGCCCCCACGTTGCATATTTCCTTCCAATGCTCAAGATAGCAGACTTCCTAAAAGCAGGGTTAAAAGTTAAAATTCTCATAGCGGACTTGCATGCAGCTCTTGACGGAGTATCCTGGGAAATTTTAGATAAAAGGCAAAAATATTATGAATCCCTTTTTCCAGAAATTCTTAAGGCTCTTGGCGTAGACTCTAAAAAATTAGAATTTGTAAAGGGAAGTAAACTTCAACTCAACCCAAATTATTTTCACGATCTCCTTAAACTTTCAACCTTTGTTTCTCAAAAAGATGCAAGCAAGGCTTCCTCGGAAGTTGTAAAGCAAAATGAAAATCCAAACATCTCAGGACTAATTTACTCAATGATGCAAGCTCTAGATGAAGAATATCTTAAGGTAGATATGCAATTTGGAGGAGTAGATCAAAGAAAAATAATGGTATTCGCTAGAGAAAACCTTCCAAAAATAGGATACAGCCCCCGCATTGAATTAATGAACCCAATGATTCCAGGATTAATAGGGAAAAAAATGAGCGCAAGCATTCCAGGAAGCAAGATAGATATTTTAGATAGCTCAGATGAGGTCACAAAAAAAATAAAAAATGCTGAATTTTCAGAAGGAGATTCTGAAAATGGAATAATGCAATTCATAAGATATGTCCTTTTTCCATTAAAACAAGACACCCAACAAAAATTAATAATAAAAAGACCTGAAAAGTTCGGAGGAAATTTAGAATATTCTGATTTCTCTCAAATAGAAAAAGATGTAAAAGCCAAAAAACTTCACCCCTTAGATATAAAGCTTTTCGTGGCCAATGAAATAAACTCGATTTTGGAAAAAATCCAAAAAAATAAATCCCTTTACAAGTTATACAAAGACGCATATGAATGATTTTCAAAAACAAATCAACGATTTAAAGATTAGAAACAAGCGTGTTGAGGCAGATAAAGCTTGGGAAACTAGCCGATCAAGAAAAATAAGCATAATCCTCCTCACGTACATCGTTATAGTAATAACATTTTATATTCTCAATCTCCCGAAACCTTTTCTTAATGCAATAATCCCTTCACTTGCATTTTTCTTATCTACTCTTTCTATCCCAATACTAAAAAAATGGTGGATAAACAATATTTACAAATAAATGATTACCTTGTATGAAACTCTACAACATCTCTGTCCTTCAGTATATGCTTCAGTCCAACCTTTTGATTTGAAAACTTTCCACTTGGTCCAGTTACTCTGGATTCCTTAACCTGTCTTGAAAATCCTTTGTATATGCTCTCAGCCACGTCTTCAACATTGCTCCCAGTAGGTAAAACTATGGGGTCATTATTAGATTGCTTCCCTGGCTCCTTAGTAAATACCCTAATCACATTCATACTTTCAAATATTTTTTTCTTCAGTTCCAAGATTCCTTCCCCTAACAATGCAGAAATCAAAACATAATCCTTTATTCTTTTAGCCCTTACTTGCTGTTCAAGTTTTCTTTTTCCATTTTCATCAAGCAAGTCAATCTTGTTTATTACTGGAATTCTCTTCCCAACCGCCCTTTCCAGAACAATTTCAACTTCTGCAATATCATCAATTTTTTCAACCACCATTAATATTAAATCAGCATTATTTATGACTCCATAATCAAATTCCTTATGCCCTATAGATGGAAGATCCACTATCTGCGCCTTCACCCCTTCATACTGCATCGCCCCAATTTCAGGTTGGAATGTAGTGAAATCAACATCAGAAACAAAAGACCTTGCATTTGTCAATGCTCCAAGCAATGCAGATTTTCCAGAATTTACCTTGCCCACTAGTGCAACCTGAAATCCCTCTTTTCTGATTCCTTTCTTCCCCTTTCCAACCTTCTTTCCCTTTTCCTGTTTCTCTCTAAATTTCTTTAGTCTTGTCTTTAGCTCTGCAAGAAGATTTTCCGAACTTTTATGTTTAGGGGCAACCTTTATCATCTCTTCCAAGCATTTAATTTTTTCATCTAAACCCTGAGCATTCAAATACTTCTTCTCAGCTTCAAAATATTCATAACCTGCATTTACTGGCATCTTAATCTTCCAAGAAAAATAGGATTTAAAATATTACCTATGAATCCAGAGAGCCAAATAAATGGATTTTATAGAAGTTTATTATCAAGATATACCTAACTGATTAATAAATGATAAAATCAAAATCATTTTCTATCAACCTTCCAGCTCGCGCAGTTATTTCATTTGCCCTCGTCAACCCAGATTCATCCATCTTTTTTTGTACATTGACTCTGTGACTAACCACTTCAGATCTCTCAACAAAATACTCTTGGATCTCAAAAAGACTCATATCAGAATACCTCATTTCCGCCCCTAGCTTCATAACTCTTTCTCTTCTTTCAACTTCAGGATCTTTTTTATATCCTAGAAGTTCATCCATCGAAATCCCCCTGTTTTTTGCATAAACGTCCAATGCTCTTCCCTCAACCATATTCATAAATCTCCGCAAACTTTATTAATCTTCCTTTTTCCTTCCGAGTAATGAAGTTCCAAAAACGTATTCTAAAAAATGGTATGACTCTCTTACACGAAGAAAGAGACCTTCCAGTTGTATCTCTAAGCATATCAAATCCATTCGCAGCATCCCACGAGTCTTCGGACATCAAAGGTATTGCCCATTTTATAGAGCACTTATTATTCACTGGAACTCTCACGAGAAGCCATGAGGATATCTCAAGAGAGATTGAAAAACGCGGAGGAATATTGAATGCATTCACAGCAGAAGATGTCACAAGTTACTGGTTCAAACTCCCTAGCGAACATCTTTTCAAAGGCCTTGATATACTCATAGACATGTTAAAAAATCCTTCATTTAATGAAGAAAAATTCGAAAAGGAAAAAAAGGTAATTCTTGAAGAGATAAAACTCTACCATGACACTCCCCAATACCATATATATGAGAAAATTCAGGAAAATCTTTTTGAAAAACCATTTGGTAGGGGTATAATAGGAACAAAGGAAACAGTCTCCGCTCTTTCGAGAGATTTCGTTGCAAACTTCTTCACAAAAAAATACTCCCCAGAAAATTACATAGTTACAATAGTAGGAAAAGCAGATTTTGAAAAACTCTCAGAATACTTAGAAACTGCATTCCAAACAGAGAATAAACCCTCATCTAGCCCATTAGAGGTGATAAAGAAAAATGCAGAATCTATAGAAGAACGTCCTGGATTAGATCAAGCACATTTCCTATTAGGAGTCCATGCTCCCCTACAAACATCTCCTGAATATCAGGTATTAGAAGTTTTAGACGCATACCTTGCAAATGGAATGTCCTCGCGCCTTTTCCTTGAAATAAGAGAAAAAAGAGGTCTCGCTTATTCTGTAAACTCTTCAATTAATTCAGAAACTTCTTATTCATATTATTCAATATATGCAGGTACAACTAAAGAAGCAATCCCAGAAGTAAAATCACTCATACTACAAGAGTTCAATAACATAGATAATATGACTGAAAAAAATCTAGAAGAGGCGAAGGAAAGAATAATTGGGTTGAAAAAAGTTACCTCTGAAGAAAGCTCAAAAGTCATGAATGAACTCCTTTTTGCATATCTTGCAACAGGAGATATAGAAGAAGATTATTACAATCACGAGAAAAAAATAAGATCCGTTTCATTAGAACAAGTAAAAGCCCTAGCAAAATCACTAATAAGAGAATATTCTACAGCAGCCATTGTTCCCCAATAATGCCCAACAAAAAGAATAAATATCTCTTCTTCGTTATAAAAAGTGGTAGCACTTAACAAATTTGCTCTTGTGGGCGTTATAGCAAAAGATCCTAAAGAAATAGGGGAAGACATCTCATTTTACATTGATTTTATAATTAAAGATTTTGAAACCGGCGAACTTTATTCCTATAGTTGTTTAGATTTTTTAGGGGGTGAAACTAAATCAAGATCCCTGATGAACAATCCAGACTATAGGTCAGTAAAAGATTTAGGAATAAAATGGGACGTATTTGTAGATCCTTCAACAAGAAGAGTTATGCAAAGCAGAAATAGGATTTACCTAGGAGACTTTAGAATTGGAAGAAAAATTGATTTCGAAGAAGTCACCTTAACTCGGAGAAATCCATTCAGAGAAATAATTTGATTTTGGAAATTACTTTCGCATTGTTGCTCGGAATAACTGCCGGAACAATCACAGGCTTGATTCCAGGCATCCATATTAATCTCATTGCTGTCATTTTACTTGCCAATTTATCAAATCTCACTAGTTTTCAACCCACAGTTCTAGCAATATTTATAGTCTCAATGGCTACAACCCATACATTTATTGATTTCATTCCCTCTGTTTTTCTTGGTGCTCCAGAAGAAGACACTTTTTTATCCATCTTACCTGGACATGAAATGTTAAAAGAAGGAAAAGCCCATGAAGCAATAATTTTAACATTATATGGCTCTCTTTTTGCATTCTTGGTTATTCTATTCTTCACCCCAATATTTATAATTTTCATTCCAATCATATACCCAACTATTCACTTAGCTCTTCCCATTTTGCTTATATTTATTTCATCGTATTTAATTCTTAGAGAAAAATATATTCTTACCAGTCTGATAGTCTTCCTTCTTTCTGGCTTCTTAGGATTCTCTTCTTTGAACATACCAATAAACCAGCCACTTATCCCTCTTCTTACAGGATTATTCGGGACATCTGCATTGATAATCAGTCTAAAGGACAAACCATCTATCCCTCCTCAAAATATATGTAAATTAAAAGAAGTTATACCAACAAAAAAAGATTTTTTCAAATCCATTTTTGGCGCATCCATCTCGGCACCACTCTGCTCATTTCTTCCAGGTATAGGATCTGGACACGCAGCAGTAATAGGTTCAGAACTTGTAGAACAATCAAAAAAAAGTTTTATGATGCTCCTTGGTGCAATAAATACAATAGTGATCACATTAAGCTTTGTCACCCTATTTATAATAAACAAAACACGTACAGGCTCAGCAGTTGCAATAAATAAATTAATGCCTTCACTCACACAAACAGATCTAATAACCCTTCTAATTTTCTCTTTCATTTCAGGATTAATAGCATTCTTCATAGCACTTTTCATATCCAAGTTTTTTTCAAGTAATATAAATAAAATTAATTACAGGTTTCTTTCAATTACAATAATTGGGTTTTTAACAATCTTAACAATTTTTTTCACAGGGATTATAGGATTATTAATCTTAATAGCTTCCACGGCACTTGGGATTTTTGCAATTAAATCAGCAATAAGAAGAATAAACCTTATGGGCGTTCTTCTCATCCCCACAATAATATTTTATATTACAAGCTACTTTTAAACCACTTGCCTAAAACTTCTTGATTTTCTTTTCAATCAATCATGTTCACAATGACCTGCTGATTGTGTCCAAGAAACAGATTCAGAACCATTTACTAAGTGCCTCTTGTTTCTCGGCATCCCTTCCAAACATCCCCTCAATATCTCTATTAACAAGATCCAGACATTCAATTAAATAAGAACTAACCCCAAATGTATTAGCTAAATTCAAAGCCCCCTGCATATATTTCAAAATACTTCCCTCAGATATTGTAAATATCAACTTTCCTCCGCATTTAGTACACTTTCCGACCAATGGGGGCCTTCTATATTTTTCATTACATCCCACACACCTAAAAACCTGCATTGAAAACTTTCTAAAATTACCCCTGATATCTCTAATAAAATGTCTTTCTATAACTAATCTAGCCACATCTGTAGTATCCACTGCCCTTATCTTTTTACAAAGCTCCATCATTTTCTCAACCTTATCTCCCATTGTAGGAAGAGATTTATAAGAAGAATTCAAAGCCCCCCCGTTAATATCTGAAGTATTATGTGTAAATACAAGATTTATAAATGGGTTATTTCCTCCCTTAAGTCTCATTTTTATATTTTCAATCTTCACTTCAGAAGAATGCTTTTTTTGCTCTGCAAGTTCATAAAGTTCGAGGGGATATGCTCCTGCTTCAAAATCCAGAATTTGGTCATCAACTTCTCCAGCATTTATTCTTGAATTAAGGACAAGAGGAGCATCTTGAGTTCCACCCCTATGTGCAGGAAGAAATTTTCTTGAGAAATTCAAAAGCATATCCATAAGAAGCATTACCGCAGCCTCATCACCATCACAATCTCTTCTCATGGCAGCATGAATATATGGTGATGCAAAAAATGTTTGAGTTTTAGAGAATCCTATTAGTCTTCCCACGACTGCGGTGCAAATATGCGGTGCAATACATGCAAACAACTCTCCAATAATCTCTTCTTTTGTATTTGCATTAAAATGTCTCTCCAACCCGTATACCTTCTCTAGTTCATCATCCACGAATTGACTAACTTTTACAAATGTCTCATCTGCCCTATCATCCCCAGAATACGGACAAGAGGGAAGTATGATATCATGAGGAAATATTTCTATAGTTTGTTCTACATCCTCAATCTCATTTCCAAATATATCTTTCTCATATCCAAGTTTTTTCAAAATTTTTATACTTGTCCCAATTTCCCTTGGCTTAAAATGCGTTAGTGGCATTTCAGTCATATCATATCTTATGGTCCCATCCTTGTTCACATGGAGATTATATTTTGCCCTTAGTAGACCCTTTGCTAAATATTCACACCTATGTTCTTCACTTGAAGTTCCTCTGACCCCCTTAACTGCTGCAGGTAACTCCTCAATCCTTAACCCAACACTCTTTTTCGCACCTTCAAAATATTTTCGAATATCTATTTTTCTGTTTTTATATGGTAAAACAAATTCGTGTTCTGGACAATTACCTTCATAATTTCTATCACACCTGGGACAATAATTCATCTTTTTACTATCTGCCCCACACCATTCGCACTTAGGAAAAACCACCTCTTCCTTACAATTACTACAATAAAATAATGGAAAATCCGACTGCACAAACCCTACATCAAGCGCAGCTTGAAAACTCCTTAATCTTCCTCCCTCTGCACCCACCGGAAAAATAACATGTGGACTTCCAGTAAGTTTCCTAAGCTTGGCCTTCTCGGGTCTTCCCATCCTCGCCCCTATAAAACTTCCGGCCTTATCTTTTATTACTACGCTACATAACTTATTTATAATTTCAATTACATCTCCACTCTTAGGAATTCTCTTCAAAATCAACTCAATCTGATTCTCCCAGCTCTTTTCAATGTCAACTCCAATATTAAACAATAGTGCCTTACTTTCTCTTGGGTTTATCACAACATTTTCTATCGTTACGTTATGTTCACATCCTATTAATTCCAAGGCCCTCTTTCCCTTAGAAAACCTTTCTTTCTCACTATGGTTGAAAGGCAATACAAGGCTCCCTCCCTCATTTAAGTGTCCGTGTGCAATCCAATCAATCAATGAAAGAAACTGTTCATATTTAATTTGGCTCCAAAAATATATGTACGCAGGATATAATGGCAAAGAATACTTTTTTGATAATTCAATTGATTTTTCAAAACCAACATTAAGGTAATCTACATCTTCCTTACTATTTGCCTTCTGTAATTCTAGATTCCACCATTCTTCAACATACCCTGGTTTAATAAGTTCATAATTTCTATTTGCAACATCTCCAAATGGAACTAATATATCTCCTAAATATAATATCTCTTCAACTTTAGGATACACTTCTAATGCTTCATCAAATGTCTTTGGCCTTAAAACACTTCCATCCTTCATTTTCACTATCGGACCATCAATACCATCAGAAACGGAAATGGCACACCCCTTGGTTGGCTTTTCTATCTTAAGTTGTGTTCCAGTAGAAATAAAAGAATTTGTTATACCCATGGTGGCTGGATGAACAGACATTGCTGAAAATCCACAAGTTCTTGATCTTCCATATCTAAATCTGAATGAACCAGATGCTGCAGGATGGCCAAAAACTGGTCTCCCGGCTACAAGATCCTTAATGTATGTAGGAGAACTATCGCTTGCTCCCTTTTCCTTTTTATTTTTTAATTCAACATATCCTTCTAAATAATCCCACCCGCTGGTTACAAATCCTTTTTCTTGAACTCCCTTTAGAAGCCTCAATCCTTTCTGAGCCTTTTGAGCCAATCCTTCAGAAAATATTAAACACATCCCTCCCCTTATAAAATTACTTTCTACTCTTGCAAGATCTTTATAATTTGAAACTTCTTTGTCTTCTGTTGGTTCTCCGGCTATTTGAATAGGTAAATTTTCGGCAAGATAGGTTATTTCTTTTTCACTAGGAAGATACTGAAGGTTTGTAACTCTTTCATGATAATCATAATTTTCAGTTACATATCTCTTAACCTCGCTCTCATCGGGATCGTACTTAGCAAATCCAAAATTTTCCCTCAAATAATCAATAAGCATTAAAACAACACACGAAGCAGTAGTTCCTGCACTTCTTATAGGTCCTGAAAAATAAGCAATTAAATAATCTTCTCCCTTTTTTGTTTTTCCGACCTTAAGTCCTGTGAATCCCTCAATGGGAGAAGATACAACACCCAAGGTGATATAAGAAAATCCGACCCTTATTCCTGCTTCCATGGCTTCTAGCATGCTAGAAAACTTACAATATTTCTCTCTAGCAACCTCTTCTGCAATTTTAAACGCAACCGCAGTATTTAATTGTCCATGTTGTTCTTCAAGTTGAAGTATCCTATCTACAATTTTTTGATCAGCTATCTGCGGATATACTACCGAAATTAACCCGACAGTTTTTTCAGCCAATGAGATCGCTAATGGGGTCTCTACCTTAGTTACAGGATCAAGCCCCTTCTTCCGAGCATTTTCTGCAATAACATATGCCAATTTTACTTTCTTGTCTATCTCATTAAAATGACCTTCAATGTCCATTTTTATTTTCCTCACTATTTCCTGTAAAGTCTAATATTTTCAATTCCCTAGTTTTCAGGTTTAACACTGGCACCTTGCAAGGGTCTGGAATATTCCCAACCTTCTCTTCAAAATCTGTTTGTGCCTGCCAACAGCTTCCTGTGATTATTAAAACACCATGATAATTTTCTATGTCTAATCTATGCACCTCTCCAGTACAAAGAACATCTGGGGCTTCACTTATTACCAATGGGTCTTTCTTTGCGTTTGGAACATAAACAATAGATGTGGAAACTCCATGCATTGGAGCCAGATGCCTCCTCTTCAGCATATGTTTAACGGCCTTTGCAGGGCATTTGTGTGCTTTTAACATCCTCAATTCAGTTATCTCATTAATAAATGTGTGAATACTCGCCCCATGGTACATCAATACCTTAAACACCTTATCTTTCTCTAAAATCTTTATGGTAGAAGGATTTGAGACCAAAACAAGATTAGGAATTTCATATAGTGCTTCCCCATAATAGTTGTCTATGACTGGTTGGGGTTCTGGAACCCTTACAGAGTCGTGTTGTCCAGGACACATGAACATTGTAATATCCGAAGGGATTTCTTTAAGGTATGAGGCAAGAAGATTATATTGTTCTTTTAGACTTGTAAGTTTTAAAAGAGATTCTTGGCCTGGAAAAACACCAACCCCATCCACATTATCTCCTACAAAAAAAAGATATTTTATTTTTTTAGCCAACTCATCATCGCTTTTTATCCATTCTAAAAACCTCTTGAATTCCTCACCCAAGTGCTTGGCGCTTCCAGTATGTACATCAGATATAAATCCAATACACACCTCTTCATCAAATTTTACTTTATCCTTAAAAACATCAGGAAAAATTATTTCGTGTCCGAATATCATTTCATTGTTTCCAGATGCCTTGACAGCCACCACATCATCCATTTGTAGTTCTTCTGCCGTCACAAAACAATCTCCATCTTTTTTAAAGAGGGCACTTATAGACCCAGTCATATCCTCAAATTTGACTATGAGATTTCCATTCTTAGTTTTGCGCTTTTCCGAAACAATTCCTATAATATTAAAACTATTTCTTTCCCTTGATATTTTATTTATAGAAATTAAATTTTGCAACTCTGGTCTATCCATTAAGATTCCTTGAAGTTGGTGGTATCTCGCTCTAAAATGTCCTACAAAATCTTGAACATTAATTTTCTTTTCATTCTTTGTATCTGCGTAGAATATTTGATAATTATTGTTTTTTTTCTCAACATTTTCACCAGACTTTATTTCAATCTCTTTTTTTATCTCTAGGCTAAGTCCCAATTTAAAAAATGTCCTTTCAACAAGCCCCTTCATTTCTCCAGGAAGTTCTTTTACAATTTCTTGAACATAGTTTAAATTCTTATTCAGACTTGAAGTAGTAATAATTTTTTGTCCCGAAACACTTTCAAGCCCCTCTAAAAAATCTCCTGCGAGTTTTACATCATCAAATTCCTTTAACAACTCAAAAAGATCCTTCTCTAGTAAGATTCCTTTTTCTCTTATTAAACTTAATATTTTTGGATTCATAAATTCAATGATTCTATCAATATTTCTCTTGCCTTATTGCGAACATTTTCAGGAAGCATCAATTTTATTTCTCTCGTTCGTCCTTGTCTTCCCTTGCTAACCACCTTAGCATTTATTAATCCTAACATATCAAACTCAGCAACGATATCTGACACTCTCCTTTGTGTAAGTGCCTCGTTCTTTGTCTTTCTGCATATTTCTTCATATTTATTATAAATATCTCCAGTAAAGATCTTATTCATTTTTTCATCTTGGCTCAGACTCATAATAGCAAAGAGTACAAGTTGAAACTGTTTAGGCTCACTTTCTATAATATCTAGCATTTTATCTTTTTCTATTTTACTATTTGCTTCGTCGATTCTAACAACATCCAATTTTTTTATTCCCGACCTTTCTGCTAATTCTCCAGCAACCCTCAACAAATCAAGAGCTCTTCTTGCATCCCCATGTTCTCTTGCTGCAAAGGCAGCACACTTTGCTATAACCCCCTCACTTAAAATGCCTTCATTAAAGGCCTCACTTGCTCTTTTCTTTAATATTTCTTGCAATTGTAATGCATTATATGGAGGAAATACAAGTTCTTCCTCTCCAAGCGAACTTCTAACTCTTGGATCTAGTTCATCCATAAATGTTAAGCTGTTACTTATTCCGACAATACTTATTTGTGCATTTTTCAGCTCCGAATTCAATCTTGTTAGGGTATAGAGAAAACTATCAGATATTTTCTTTACAGCCTGGTCTATTTCATCCAAAACAATTAATATTACTTGTTTCTTCCCATCAATTAATTCAATAAACTTATTATAAACGCTATCTGTGGGAAGGCCTGTCGCTGGGACACTTCCCCCTAGTCGATTTATTATTTCAGCTAATATCCTATATTCTGTATCAGCTACCTTTTTCAACTTACAATTAACATATATTACCTTTAAGACGTCCTCTCCGGTTTCCTTTACCCTTTTGCTTATTTCATTTGTTACATATTGCACACATAGTGTCTTTCCAGTTCCAGTCTTTCCATAAACAAATAAATTACTTACTCTATCTCCCCTTAGCGAAGGCGCCAATATAGACGCAACTGCTTCGATTTGTTCATCTCTATGTGGTATCGATCCAGGCGTATGGTTTATTTGCAAAACACTTTTATCACGAAAAATTATATTTCCAGCTATAGAATCGAATATTTTATTTAATTTGACCGTCATCTCTTTTTCCTAGCCAAACAAAAACAATTCCCGTTATAAATTTATCTATAATTTAACCTTTATTTCAAATGGAAATATTTAAATCAGGAGGAAAAATTATAAAAAAAGTCATATTTTATTAAAAACACACACACCCCCGTTTCCACTGGAGTCTCTGTTTAATTAAATATATTATTGTTGCGTTAAACGAACATTAACGAACAACCACACTAAAATCTTAATAAAAATGTTAAATAGAGTAAATAAATCATTTAATGAAATGCTATAAAAGTTTAATATTTAAAATTTTAAAATAAGAGATTAAAGAACTATTAATATCAAAAGTCATAGGATTTTAATATTGGTCATTTTAATATATAATACTTTGATATGCTTTGTTTTAATATATACTATTTAAATATTAATAATATAATATATATAATATAATATATATATATTTATAAAAGAAAAGAAGAAGAAATGAATTTCCTCCTCTATATTTAAACCTTTATGATTTTTCCAGTGGAAATGATAGGGTGAGGGTGCCAACAATTCAATTCAATTAATTTTCATATACCTTAATGTATTGCCCTAAGAAGTTCCACTTGCATCCCTTATTTATTTAAGAAATCTTTGTCATTAAATCCTTTAAAATAGCACAACAGACCACGAAAAACTTTATATACTTCTCAAAGTTATCTCCACAATGGCACTAGATAAAAAGCTCTTAAAAGACATTGTTGGCAGGCTTGTTGTAACAAAAGAAGGAAAAAGACTAGGAATAGTAAAGGATATTTCTTTTGAAACAAGAACAGGAGAACTAATTCAGATTATATTAAAGGAAGCGACCCCATACACGAGAAATTTAAACTTAGAAATTTCTTCTCAAAAAGAACCAATAGTCCCATATAATTCAATTATAGCTATTGGCGATTTCGTAGTTGTTTCTGAAGAAGATCTTTTATAACTTTCCAACTAAATAATACAAAACTTTAAAAAGAATTTAAAATCCCCTTAAACATGAAACTTTTAGGTATTAATTTCACAAATGTCTCTGCAAAAAGAAATATTAAGTTAGAAAAAATAGAAAAAATTTCCACAAATATTGAATTTACAAATATAGAAAAAGACAACATTGAAATAATGAAGGATTCTAAAATATTAAAAATATCTTTCAAATTTTCTATTGAATATGAAACAAAGCAAGCAGAACTAACCTTTGAAGGAATTTTATTACTAAGCACAACGGAAGACATTTTAGACAAAACAATAAAAGACTGGAAAAAGAAAAAAATGAATGACGAACTAAAGGTGCCCGTTTTTAATATAATCTTAAATAAATGTTCTCTTAAGGCCCTCCAAATGGAAGAAGATTTAGGACTCCCCCTTCATATTAGTTTACCTAAAATTCAAAAGCCAGCAAAATAATTTACTTAAAATTTATTAAGTCTTCCAAAATCCAAGGTTTCCAAGCTTTCCTCTCCTTCAACAATCTTCACTTCAAAACTCCCAAGTTTAAAATCCCAAGCAAGTCCTAACTCATTCCCATTTAAACCCGTCACATCACTTCCCTCAACAATAGGAAAAAAACTTGGAACAACGATTATTTCCTTTCTCTTAAACTTACCAACTAAAAAGCATTTATATTTTTCTTTTTTTACACTTTTTTTGTCTTGCAAAACAACAGCAGGGTGAGCATGTCCCATAACCCAATATTTTATATCTTTATCATAAACTACATCAAAATCTTTATCTCCATGTAAAAAAGCAAGGCCCCCCCAAATATAATAGTCAACAATTTCAATATTTTTCTTTTTCACAATATTAACAGTCATGGTATCGTGATTTCCTTTAACAACAACTATTTCTCCTTTCTTCCCGATTTTTTCTTTTAAATAATCCAAAAAATCCAAAACTTCTTTCCATTCACTCTTCAATATTCTTCCAAATTCATGTCTGACATCCCCTAATAAAACAACCTTATCAACTTTCTTTCTCTTTTTTTCCAAATAATCAAAAACTAATTCTATCTCTCTCACAATCTCTTCATATATTCCAGAGGGCACAAGTATTCCGTTAGTCCTCATTGCTTCTTCATATCCTAAATGAAGATCTCCAATAACAAGAACCCTTTCTCCAGAATCTTCAATAAGTAAAGTTTTACCGATATATTTAATCTCCATAGAAACTCGCAAGAAAAAGACTAATTAAGGTTTTTGATAACCTTGCAAATTAATTCTAGGGTCAAGTAACTCATCTTTTTTAAATAAACCAATTATAATTGCAACCGCTCCAACCATATAAACAAAATCAGGAATCCAATAAGAGGCCGAAAGTGATAAAGGAACCCCCCCCAACGAACTAAAAATATCAACCAGAATTTCCAATATAGCCACTATAACAATTCCTCTAAAACCCCACTTGAAAAACCCATTTTCTTTCTTTTTAAAAAGCAAGATGCCACCTAAAACAAAAAAGCCCAACGAAATTGTTATAATTTTAAAAATAAAAAAAATTGAAAATTCACCCTTAAAATGCGAATGAAGTAAAATTATTCCACCATGTAAAATAAAATAAAAGACTCCAAAAAATAAAAAAAACAACCCACCAAGCACTTTTCCCATATATCAAGGTATTTTTCAAGCTTTTTATTCCTTCCCATTTCCTTCTTTGCTTTCAATAATGCCCATTTGAAGTTTATGCATTCTCCTTAAAAATTGCAGTTTTTCTTCCATTCTTATTAAATCAGCATGACTTTGTAATATTAAATTCAATCCAAACGGCGAAACCAATGGCGTCCTAACTTTTTTTACTTTTATCTTTCCATTCTCTATATCTTTCAAAATTCCCTTAGCCCGATGTATATCCATCACGTCTTCAAATACCTCTCTCCTTGCTTCTTGTAAGATCGGAAACTCATTACTTATTTTTCTAACAGCAGCCAACAAGAAATGAGAATGCATTTGTTGTTTTCCAACAGTCTTGCTTCTTCCTTTATAGGTTCTTAATATCATCAAGCTTCTTGAAGCACAATGCCTAAATCTTCTTCTTAAAACATCAGTTGTTTCTATAGCCTCTTTTAATATTAATTCAAGGTCTTTTGCCTTCACCCAATCTAAAATTTTATTTTCATCAAGCTTCTCCCCAGCAAGATAAAATCCGTTATCATTTATTCCTACTTCAATGTCTCTATGTTTCAATCTTGCAGCAGCAAACCCATACGCCCTAGAAAGAGCATCATTTACTCTTCTCCCATACATACTATGAAACAACAAATATTCTTTATCACTTTTGAATTTTTCAACTATCAATTCTTTATCTGTAGGGATTTCACTAAATTTCGCTTGCTCAGATAAATAATCATACATTTGGTCTGCTTCAATATCTCCACAATACAAATATTCCTTGATAAAATCTAAAGTTTTCTTCTTATTTTCTATCTTCTCCTTAACAAGTCTTCTAAATTTAGCGATTTCAATAGCAACATCATAACTTAATGGAAGCATTTCACTAAACCAAGAAGGTATGGTGGGGCTTTTAGAAACATCTGCAATAACATAAGCCTTCATGCCCTGACTTCTAATAAATTGATATTTATGTCCTCCTAAAACAAACACATCTCCTCTTTTCATCTTCTCCAAGAAGGCTTCATCAATCTTGCCAATAATCTGCCCCCTCTTTTCCACTGGAGCACTTATAACCACAGAAATAAAACCCTCTTCAGGTATAGTCCCAATATTAGTCATATAAATTATCCTAGCAGTCTTTCCTCTCTTTCCAATCTCTCCACTAGTTGCATCATACCAGATTTTTGCATAAACGTGTCTGTGTTCCAAGGCGTAATCCCCTGCCAAATAAGAAACAACAGCAAAAAAATCTTCTTCACTTAAATCAGCATAACAATAACTTTTTCGTATCATCTTAAGCATATCCTCAGCCCTCCATATTTTAGAAATTGCCATACCATATATCTGCTGCGCAAGGACATCTAAGGCATTTTTAGGAATATCAACTCTATCTATCTTATTTTCAATCATGCCTTTCATCATCACACCACATTCAATAAGATCATCTCGGTCAGTCACAATAAATCTTCCCTTAGGATTGCTGTGTAATTTATGTCCTGCCCTTCCAATTCTTTGTAATGCTCGAGCAACTCCTTTCGGAGATCTCAGTAATATAACCAAATCAACGTTTCCAATATCAATGCCAAGCTCTAACGAAGTAGAGGTCACAACAACCTTCAATTCCCCCTTTCTAAGCTTATTTTCTATCTCAAATCTATTTTCTTTGCTCATAGAACTATGATGTGCTCCAATTAACTCGTTATATTTTCCAGGAAAATGCAAATCAAGATAATGTATTATTTTTTCAGTTGCAGCCCGCGTATTTGTGAAAATTAAAGTTGTTTTATGGTCTTGTATTAATCCATCTAAAATCTTATACAATTCCTTTTGACTTTGAATGCTATCTGCTTCAATCAAATCTTTTGCAGGAGATATTAACCCAATATCAATTTTTTTCATTAATTTTACCCTTGCTATAAGACAATCTCTTCCTTCTCCAACTAAAAATCTTGCAATATCTTCAAGAGGAGCAATAGTCGCACTAAGTCCAATACGAACTGGTTCAATCAAACTTAATTCACAAAGTCTTTCCAATGTTAAGCTCATATATACGCCCCTTTTATTTGCCATGGCATGAATCTCATCTACTATAATGAATTCTAAAGCAGAAAGATTCTCTACAAATTTAGTTGTAGTAAGTACTATAGCAAGACTTTCAGGGGTCGTGACATAAATATGGGGAACTTTTCTAGCATGTTTCGCCCTTTCAGAAACCGTAGTGTCCCCAGTCCTAACACCTACCCTAATATTCTGCATTTCAAGCCCCCTTTCCTTTGCAAGATCGTAAATTTCACTAAGGGGAGCTTCCAAATTCACAAAAATATCATTGCTCAATGCCTTTAAAGGTGAAACATAAACTGCATAAATTTTTTCTTCAAGTTCATTCTTCAAGGCCAACCCAACAACATAATTTATTATTCCAAGAAAGGCAGTAAGTGTCTTAGTCCCTCCAGTAGGCGCACTTATCAGTATATTTTTCCTGTCAGATATTGTCTTCACCCCATACAACTGTGTCAGCGAAAAGTCGTCAAATTTCCTAAAAAACCATTCAGCAACAAGCGGATGTAATATCTTTCTAACTTCAGCAGCAGCATGAGGCTCTTCCATAAAGGTTATTTCCCGAGCCATATTGAGCATTATTTCTCAGAATTACGAGTTTAAAGAATTATCGTTCAAATGGTTTTTTATCTAATTTATCTAAAAAATCTCTTTTTCCATCCTGATCCCATTCTATGACAATGCCTCCATTAGGAAACTCTCCAGAAATGTAAATATCATATACTCCCATCACTCGGCCTAAAACAAGCCCCCCAACTAAAACTCCAGCAGCAACTCCCATATTCTTAGACAATCTTTTCCGCTGTCTATCTAAATCAACTCTTTCTTTCACAAAATAAAGCTCATTAGATGCTTCATATCCAAAGGTTCTTTTAAGAGGATCCATCAAAATTTAAGAAAAATTAAACATTTAAAGCTTCCGCTCATCTATTTTTAGAATAAACCAACAAAATCTTAAGTTCTTTATCTCCAGATTGGATCATCCAATGTCCAGTTTTAGGCGGAATAAGTACAACACTTCCTTCCTTCACTCCATGTTTATTTTCTCCAGAAATAATTATTCCTTCCCCCTTGATAACATAACAAATTTCCCAATCATCATGAGTATGGCTTCTTCCTTCTTTATGAAAAGTAGCCAGTTCAGCAACAAGCTTTCCTTCGTGCTCAAGCAGGGGCTCTAAACTTCCAAAAGATGTTTCCATATATGTTTTCATAATCAAATTTATTTATATCTATCGATAATTATATTAACTTCCAGATTATTTTTTAACTAATGAATTATAATCCAATGTTACCACCCACACACAAAAGAGATCCAAATCGTAAAAGAAGCTATGACTCCAATCTCGCACAGTTAGTTAGTAAAGCACTTGCAAAATCTAAATATATAAGAGAAAATCCAAACAGCCCAGAAGCACAGGAATACAGAAAAGAAATGGAAAGAGAAACAGACCTTGACCGTGCAGCCCGCCCAACCTTCGAAGCTATTGAAAGAGCATGCACAATAACTGCAGCAGATCTAGCAGTTTACGTAGGCCCAGGCACCCACAACCCTAACTACTAAACCGAATAACTTTAATACTTCTCAGTACAATTATTTTAATGCCTCCAATATCTAAAATTAAAAGAGACAAAATCTCAGAACAAATCCTACACTACCTATTTTCCATATCTCCAGAATCTAACTTCACCTCAAAAATCGCAGAACAAATCATTCGCGATGAAGAATTCACAAAGGCCCTTCTCAAAGACTTAGAAAAAAACAAGCTTATAGTTAAAATAAAGAAGTCTTCTTCTGGATTAGATTATATTAGAAGAGAACGCTGGAGACTTTCAAATGAGGCCTACGACGTCTTCAAAAAATATCATCCTAACGAAAATTCACAATAAAATCCCCTAGGGCCCAATTTTTTAATAAGCCACTCTTTATATCTTTCAGATTCAACCCTTTCGATGAGAGTCTCCCAGTCTTCTTTTGGAATAGGTGTAAATGAATGCCTACCGACAGGCGTATAAAATTCTGAATCTCTATCAATCTCATCAAAAATTTCATCAAAAGAATCAGCTCTTAACCCATCTGGAGGTCCATTGACAAGTCGGTCCATAGGAGACTTAAACCCATTAGGAAAACAACAGTCTAACCGAATTAGATTCACAGCTATATCTTTAGGAGAAACAGAAGATTCAATTAGTAACCCCTTGTATGATGTAGCCATGTTTAAATTGGGATGTCCATTAAACCTATAAATAAAGACATTACCACAATCAGGATCTAAGGCTTCAACACCCCGAAAAGTCACCATTTCTCTGCAATATAAAAATCTTTAATATATATAAACTTCTTCTGAACACAAATCCTTAAATTCTCTCCAAGAGTAAAAAAACCATGCAGGAAGACAAAATAAAGGAAGCCTTCGCTAATGCAAGACAAGATATAGATTTCTTATACTATGAACTTCAAGAATTAAAACGAACTATACAAGAATTAAATGAAATTCAGACAGAAATACTAAAGAAACAGACAGACAACAGACATAAGACAGACACTCCAACACATAATTTGTCTCTAGAAGCCGTAAAAAGCCAAATTTCAACAATCTCCACTGGAAATGAAGGGGTTTCGACAGACAGACAGACAGACCAACAGACAGACAGACAACCCCCCTATTTCCACTGGAAAACAGAGAAAAATCCTCAAAATCTACCATTGAACACATCAGAACTACACATAAAACTGCCAGAAATACAAGAGAATACATTAAAAACCTCAAAAAACATAGAAAAACCCCACATTTTAACCCAAATACACAGAGCATCAGAACTTCTAGGATCCCTCGACGAATTAAAGAAAGAAGTTCGTTTTAAATTCAAAAGATTAACCTCGCAAGAAATGCAAGTATTTAGCACAATATACGAACTAGAAGAACAAGGATTCATCGTCGATTATTCAATTCTCTCAGAAAAACTCAAATTAACAGAAAGTTCTATCAGAGATTATGTTCTAAGACTCATTAAAAAAGGCATTCCCGTCGATAAACTTAAGGAAAACAACAAAAGGATAACCCTTTCAATTTCAAAAGATCTCAGAAAAATAGTCACCCTTGAAACAATCCACCAACTCAGAACACTCTAATGGACTATCCGCTATACCGAATAAATTATAAGGTTCACACTAAATCCAAATTTAGCCCCCTCAAGCCCCAAAGGGCTCGGTTTTGGCTATTTCAGCCCACCTAATCAGAAAAATTGCACGCCAAACAGGCAATTTTTCCTCACTTTTTTAATTTTTTTGCACAATGATTATGCTCACTTTTCAATTCCTTCCAAAAAATAAAAAATATCACTCACTTTTCCATCAAAAAATTCTAATTTTTCATACTTCCAAGCACTCACTTTTACAGATTTTCCATAAATTCTCATTTTTCTCTCACTTTTTCCTCTTTTTTTCAGATTTTTTATCATTGCCAACTCTCACTTTCGCGTATTTCAGCAGTTTTTCTTTAATTTCTTCAGGGATATACACTCTTTTCTTCCCATTAGGTTCGGTTAATTCATATACTAAACTCTCACTTTTCTGTTTTATTGAGTTTATTTGCCCTCTAATCGTAGATCTCTCTTTTCCGAGTAGCTTAGCAATATCCTCATAACTTAACTTCATATCTCCTTCCGCATTCAAAAGTGTAAGAACTATCAATCTTTCGTTCGCACTCAAATTCTGCAAAATTTGGTGAAAATTGCCTGTTTGGACAGGTGTTTGGACAGGTTCTTGAACACTATAAACAGGCATCTGTTTACCAACACCTGTTTGTTTTTTGGACAGCTGTTTGCCCTCAGAGGCAAAATTCATTAAAGAAAGAGCTTCTCTCAAACCATCAACCTCATCATTAATCGAGGACAATTCTGATTTTATCTCTCGAATAATATCAAACAGCTGTTTATCTCTGTTGTCTAGGTGTTTAATCCATTTACCAACACCTTCAAAATCTTTTTTTACTTCTTCAAAACCCCTCTTAGTATTTTCTTCAAGATTTTCTACTCTTTTTTTACCATTAAATATCCAAAACATATAGATTTCTATGATTTATCGTATATAAATCTTTCGTAATTTTACCTAAAAAAGTAGTAAAAAACACACTTAAACACCACTTAAACACCCAAAAACACCCTAGGATTTATTTTAAACAGCTGTTTAAACACCCCTAAACAGCGAGGGTAATTAAAAAAACACACTTAAACACCACTTAAACACCACTTAAACACCCAAAAACACCCTTGAAAACTCTCCAGATACTTAAAAATAAGTCCCCCCCTATCAAGAAAAAATTACCTCAATAAATTGAGGCGCGAAGCGCCGATTGCGCCCGAAAAACCTAATTTTTTTCATTAATTCTTTCTTTTTTAAGGATTAAAAGAAATAGCAGTTTCTCAAAATCGTCAAGAAAAAAGAAACATATTTAAACAACTTTTCCCATCAATTTCTATAAAATGGATAATTCAACCCATTTGAAAGGAGGTGTATAAATGGCAGGTAATTGGCAAAGCTGGTTGGCTCTGATCGGTGGAGTTGTAGCTTTCATCGGACAATTCTGGGGATTCGACTACTTTCTTCCAGCAATTGGCGGAATTCTAGCTTTCATAGGCGGAATTGGAGCTTTCACTGGTAAATAATTCCAACAAAAACAAACTTTATTTTTTTTATTTAATTCAATTTTCTCTCGGTACGCAACACAACATCAAAAAAACACAAGATATTTACGAAAGCATTAAAAATGTTCATATCTCTTAACACTAATGTCATCAGATTTAACAAAAAAACAGCAGGACGAGCTAAAAAAAGAGGTAGAAAAGCAGGTTGAACAACAAGTTCAAAAAGAAAAAATTAAACTCAGAAAAAGAGTTCTCCAAGGAGGATCTGCATTTGGATCCGAATTCAAAAAGCACACATCAACAGCAATAATGGCAGGGTTTGGTTTCATAATAGCGCTTTCTTGGAAAGATCTCATAACAAAATTAGCCAAAAATTTCCATAAAACAAGTGAGCTTTTAGAAAAATATCCTTATCTTGCAGATCTTTATACAGCAATAATAGTCACAGCAATATCCGTCATAGGTATCATGTTTATTTCTAAATGGGCAAAAACACCAGATAAACCAGGGAAAAAATGAAAATAATAAAAAAGAAAGCAAAATCATTCTTCATTGGAGGAGAAAACTTCAAGAAAGAATTCCGTAGGCAGTTGCGTCTATTAATCATAGTGGCTCTTGGATTCACAATCGCATTCACATGGAGACAAACTATCTTTGACGTTGTAGAGTCTTTTGTAATAAGATTCATAAATGTTCAAGGTACCGCAACATTAAGTTTCCTCACCTCATTTTTCATAACAATTTTTAGCCTTCTTTTAATGCTAATAGCCTCTTACTTCCTCACAGACAGATCTAATTCTCATTAGTCATAGCATCTTCACTTACACTAACAAGATTTATTAACTTCAAACACCTAAATAAAACATGGCTACAATCTCATTAACAATCTCAGCAATTCTAGCAATAATCCTTGGAATAGTAATTCTCATATTTCCAAAGCTCTTAAGATGGGCAGTAGGACTATACCTAGTAATTTTCGGAATTCTACAACTCCTAGGAACTTATGTTGATTTCTCACCAATCTAGTCTAGCTAAAACCTTTAGCTTACGCCTAAAACTTCCAACATAACAGATAAGTTCGGATTAAGATAAATTTAAAAACTTCAAAACCAAGATAATAAAATGAGTAAATGGACTAATAATCTTGAAGGATTAGTGGACGAAGACATACCAAAAAGGCCAGATTTAATAGCCTTGGGAAAACCAACTTGGGCAATTGAAATTGATGGAGGAATCGATGGAAGGGAACTTTCGGTTGAAGGAAAAAGAAACGTGCCCCAAGAAGCAGTTGCATATGTAATAGGATACAAAATTAGCAAAGATGTCACGGGAACTCCTTCAGAAGTATACCCTATTCAATTTTACAGACAAAAATAAGTTTTACACGTAAAAACTTCGCACAAGATACATTAACTGAACTCTGGAAAGATTCGGGTTAAGCAGGAACTCTTTTTTCAGAATAAGATTGTCTGTAGACTTCGGTCATTGCATAATTAACTCTACCAACACTGAGGTGAAATTCTCTTTGCAAAAGATTTTCAAACTGAGCCAATGCATCAACCGCATCATTATAGCTTCGTAATTCAGAACATTCTATCCCCGACCTTGCTTTAACACGACCCTCTATCTTTCTTGCATGATTGCTTACAACAGCATTTAAATATTTCCAAATCCTAGAATTTAAAGCAAGCCCAACTCGTTTTCTAGATTTTTCTAAATCTTTGTCAAGTACTTTTCCAATCTCAATATCTAATGATTCCATAAAAAACTTACTTTTCCGCTCTTTTTAACCATTCCTATCCTAGAATTCACATGCTAAAACCTTTAGCTTTCGCCAATAACTTCCAACATAAAGGATAAGTTCGGATTAAGATAAATTTAAAAATGTCCCCCTCTATCACCAATTATGATACCCTATCAAAAACCATTCAAAAAACCTGTCTTTCATAGACTTGTGAGTAATCCACAAAAACCTTGGGAACAAGGATGGATTGAGTGCAATAGAGATGAAAGAAAGAAAATTGAAAAATTCAATGAATCTTTTTCACGCGATGAATTAATTGGAATGCGAATACTCTCTAGAGTTTATAGGCATTTAAATGATTTCTACTCTACTCCAGGAATACACAAATCGACAGAAGAAGCCAAGATTATTTCAGATTTTGCTGAAAAAACTTTCAGAATTTCAGAAGGCGAACTATCTTGTCTCGGATATTTGGATTTTTGGCCGATAGAATTCCCAGGAGATCATCGCGTTCTCGAAAGCTTACGTATTCCTAGAGGCCTCTATCGCAAGCCGGAATACGAAGAAAAAGTGCCCTCCTCCGTTCCAAGAGATTTAAGATCACTTGTTTAGGCCCTCTTCAAAACAATTTTCCCTTTCTCAGCAACACACTCTAATTCATCACCTTCTTTAAACCCTGCATCATCTAATTTCATCTCAGGGATATTTATTTTATACTTGTAATATGCCTGTTCCTTATAGGTTCTTGACCTCTCTTTTATGATCTTCATATCAAAATTAATAATCAAATCTATTTAAAGTTTTAGAGACCTAAGAATTTACTCTAATTGATATCCTTCAAAAGATACTCTCGCTTTTTCATCCTCATCACGATTTTTCTCTGCTTGTTCCTTTAGCAAACCATATAACATACTAGCCCCTATAACCATAGACATTGATACCTCTCTTGACATTGCTGGTGTTTTTTTCAGAGACTTTGCGAACCAGTCGGCTATTTCGGGATTTTCTCTTCTCATTTCCATAGCAATTTCACTTCTCATTTCCATAGCAATTTCATTATAAGGAACTTGGAGACTATCGTGTATTCTTTTATAGTTTCTCATGTACTCTTCGATTGTTGCTCTTGTAACTCTAGGCAAGCCCTCTGGTGTATATCTCGTATCAGTCATAAAAATCCTTATTTTCTTCTCTTTTTAACTCTTTCTATAAGTTCGCTTTAAGATAAATTTAAAAACTTCAAAAATTAAGAATTTTCATGGGAACTCTTGAAACAAAATTCGTTGGAGAAATCACAAGTGAAGGAAAAGTGTATACTGTTATTCAAAGAAGAGAGGACGGGTTTTCAAATTGTTTTCTTACCATCAGTCATGAAAAAAGAGACTTAAAGAACTTACCAAGGGGAAATTGTTACATCGGTCCAGAGGAAGAATTAAACGTTATCAGACACGACGTAGACGATAGGGGAGAAAAATGGGAACTAGTTGGAAGGTATGAATTTCATCAAAAGGGACATTCTTGGGAATCCAAAAACCCGGTGACTAATCCAGACATAAGAGACATACTAGAAGGGTCAGGGCTTCCCGAATACCTAAAGAAAATAATTTTTCCGGAATATTCCCCTTCAGATCCGAGCACTTTAAATTCTTAACCATCTAACATGACAAGAAGAAAACCAATAAGAAATCTTTTAGCAATATCCATAATTGCCTTAGGAGTTTCCCAACTAGATAATTTCAAACCAGAACTTCACAAAGCATACCAAGAAACGACCGCAATTATCAGAGGAGAAGAACCATCCTTCAAAAAAGAAAATCTTGATTCAAGAGAACTTCTCGCAGGCGCATTATATACCTCAAGTTTATTAGGAGCACTTTATCTAGTTACAAGAAAATGAGAAATTTAAAAAAAATAATTGGACTAGGAACAGCATATACTGTATCACTTGCATTTGGATTTGCAAAGGGAATAAGCACAGAAATAGGACTTCCAATAACTGACACTTATTTAGACGACGCACTAATGACCGGGTTTCCATTTATAGGCGCAATTACAGGAGGAATAACATTCCCAACCCCCTCTGATACAGAACGCGAAATGGAAAAGTATCATCAAAGACCAACGGGAATGGAATACGCCCTTATTACCGGAGAAAGAGCAGTTGGCGCAGGACTTGGTTTTGTCGGCTCATCAATTTTTTTAGGATTGGGTTATGCTTTAGGATATACGGGTTCAAATATTTTAAATCGCTAACATAATTTCTGTAAACTTACTTCTAAGAGCCATCCAAAAATAAGATTATATAAATCTTTAAATAATCTTTTTTCCCAATTTTATTATGGGAAAAGACCCAACCCCTCGAGGAAGTTTATGTGGGAAGCTGATTGTACTTGGGGCTACAGGAATTGCTACAGGAATTTCTATTTATGGGATTCATGAGCATATGGCAAGGTATAACAACGCACTTGGTCCAGAAGGTCAAAGAGTCATGTTATATTATGATCAAAATAACAATGGGGTTCTTGATCCTGAAGAAATCAGAATCATTGGAAGGGCTCTTGAAGAAAGCATCAACACTCAAGAATAAACAGTTCTCTTACAAATTTATTTCCTGACAAAATCTCTCAACACCTTAAGAACTTCTTCTTTCTTCGACGGCAAGAATGTAATGCTTCCAGCATTCTTATGTCCGCCACCTTCAGCAAAAACATCTTTTACTTTTTTATTAATCTCCTTAATAAGTTCATGAACTGAAAAGTCTGCCTTGTCAGTTGCTCTAATAGTTATTGCAGTGTTCATCACCCCAACAGTTACGACAGCGTCGAGATTTTTATCTTTCTGAACAAAATCATGTACAAGCCCAACAGCTCTCCCAGGTTTAGGAAAGAATCCAAATCCAGGGAATGTTTTATCTACTTCAACTAATTGTAATGTAACTCTTCCAAGCTTTTCAAGAGTTGCTCCAGATTTAGCCATCTCAAGTCCTTTCCTATCAAGTTCACCAATATATGGAGCCATTAATCCAACAAGTTTCTTCTGCTGCTCTCTTGGTTCTCCAAAAACTGTTTCGATATACTCTCGTGCCTCCATAAATCTCAATTTTGCAGAAACAAAATCAATTACCGTCGCTATTTCACTTAAAAGTTTTTTGGAATATCCTTGGCCTTCTGCAAGTTTTACATATTGATTTACAGCATCCTCATTAGATAAATCGATCCTATCTGCAAGTCCTGCCATTGCAGCAATCTGTTCAATGTTTTCAACTTGATAAATCATCCTTGCAAGTTCTGCACACAACATCCCAGCAGAAAACTTTTGTCCATCTTCACCGACGAGAAAAGGATTAATATGGACTAACACTTCTTGAGATATAACGTCTTTATCAAAATAATGATGATCAATAACAATGAAATCCATTCCATGAATTTTTCCTTGTTTTATTCCCATCAAATCCTCTGAACTTGAACCATTATCTGCAATTACAACAAGAGGCATTTTGTTTGAAAACTTTGCAACATTTCTCAGAGAATTTGCAGTGTCTCTTATAGAATCATCTATTTCATAAAACGGCGCTGCACAAGGAGCCCGAGTATAAAATTCCCATGCACTCTTTCCTCCTCCATGTTGTTGTTCAATCAAAGGAATTATGGCCTTTTCTAAGGAGTACCCTGCGGAATATCCGTCTGCATCATTATGATGTCTAACAATTATTGGTCTGTTTTGCATGACTGCAAGTTTAATCTCAGTCGCAGCTTTCATCATACTCTCTCTTAATTTGTCAAGTATTGGACTATTAATCATAAATTGAACATCTCTTGCTTTAGATCTTTCTCTAAGAAGATCTTGCATCCTTTTGATGAGAATATTTTTTTCAGAATCATTTAACTTTTTAATAGAAATAATCTCTCCTTCTAATGAATTATTATATTCATTAATTTTTATTTTAGCTGAAATATAATCTTCTGCATTAATTTCTACGTGTGCCCTCTCTCCAGGTTTACTAGCAAAACCCTTTAACATAAAACTCCCAGTTCCATCACTAACTGAAAATAATGTAGGTCCAGAAGTCTGTCCAACACTATCTGTTATACACTCGACCTCTAAAAAGTTTCCAATAGAATTTCTATCTATTTGATCCAGAGTACACGATTTAACTTCGTGTCTATTTTTAGATGAAAAGTTTTGATTTTTCTTATTTTTATTCATTTTAAATTAAATTAGTGAGCGATTAAAAACCTTTGTAATGTCTATTCCTTGTTATAAGGTTGTTCACTCTATTCAGAACTTTGCTGAATTTCCTTTATTTTTATCTTAAATATTAGAGTTTTGCCTGCAAGAGGATGATTCAAATCAACAGTTATAGATTCTTCATTAACACTCAATATATTAACTGGAAATTGTTTTCCATCTGGGCTAGAAAGAACAATTACCATCCCAGGTTTTGGTTCTTGCCCCTTAAATATGTCTTTAGGAATATCTTGCTTCAATTCTTCGTTTGCTTCTCCATATGCCTCTTCAGGTTTCAATGTAAACTCTTTTTCTTCATCTATTTCCATTCCAATAACAGCATCATCAAACCCCTTGATGACTTCCCCAACACCAGCAGTAAACTCTAAAAGTTGACCATTATGCTTTTCAGAACTATCAAAAACAGTTCCATCTTCTAGTCTGCCTTCATATTCTACCTTTATTTTATCGTTTTTCTTAATACTCATTTCATCTGAAAGAATAAGTAGTACCCATTCTAACTAAAAAAAATCAAAAAACTATCTTATTTAAGTGTTTGCATATGACCATTTGTGCAATCATCTGGCCACACATACGTGCATATTATGAATTATCAGAATGTATTTAAGTTATCTAATATTTATCAGTATATGAAATCAAGATTATTATTTATATCTGGAACAGCCATTCTTGGATTATCAATAATTTTCTCATTATATCTTACAATTCCTCAGGACTCAGGTCTTTCTCCGGATTTGAACACTCAATTAAAGAAATGCAATACCTTGATTTACAATGGCCCAGAGAAGGTGAATATAGTATATATTGGAAACAAGGATAGCGTGATTAAATATTCAGAATTTTTTCTAGAAACTCCTCCATTTAATGAAAGAAAAAAAGATTTTAATATTTATTATGTGGACTCAGACCCCGAATGCAGAATTTACAAGGGTGTAGCGGTTTTATGTGATGATGCAACCACTTTTTCTACAGCAGGATCTTGTCCAAATGATGTAATAATCGCTTTAAAGAATTTAGAAGACAACACAATTAGAAGTTCAGCATATAACTCTCTTATAAGCATCAATACAAGGCACTCTATGACTGTTCAAACTCATGAATTAGGGCATGCAATATCAAATCTTGCTGAGGAATACCTAAACAATCAAAAGCCACCTAAAAACTCAGTTAATTGTGCAACGACCTGTGCAGATTTTAATGGGCTCGAAGATTCATGTGACTTCGCAGGGTGCTCTCTCTCAAATCTTCTTAGACCCTCTGAAAATAGCGTAATGCGCACTCTTTCTACAAACGATTACAACAAGGTTAGCACTTCTGCAATATCAAACTCATTATCAAAAAAGCTATCAAAGAAATCCCCATTAACTGGATTTGTAGTAGAAGATGAAAATCCTTGTCAGGAAGAAAAATATTTTTTAGTTACAGGTCAATTAAACCCTGAGGGAAATTTAATTCTAGAGCCTACATTGATTACAGGATGCTCTCAGACAGATATTTCTACTGATAAGGAACTTACATTAGAAGTCAATTCTCAAGAGGGTTACACAAACACCAATTCAATAAATGATTTTATTTTTACAGATGTTCAATATGATGGAGAAGATATTATATCTGGAGAAGTTTTAGACTTGGATGTATTCAGATTTACAATACCTTCAAATTCAGAAGAAATTGTTCTTAAAGATCAGGAAGGAAATAATATTGGAGAGTTAATTCTTGATAAATCGGAGGGCACAACTCTATGCAAAAAATAAATAAAAAGGGAGTTTCAGGCATCGTATCTGTTATTTTCTTCATTCTAGCTTCTCTTGCATCTCTGGCAATAATTGGAAATGCAATAATTGGTTTTACAGACGCCTCCCTATCTCCTGCCCTTTGTACATCAATCACAATCAATCCAAAATTATCTATAAATAACGCATGTCTAGATCCAGAGAACAATATAATACAATTATCCCTTACAAGAGACCTTACTGATAACAATATTTTAAGAAATTTTGATGTTAATATAGTATTTGAAAAATTCTCAGAGTCTTGGACTTGTGACCTGAGCTGTTCTGAAGAATGCTTAATCCTCTCTCCAGGAGAGACAAAAACATACCTAATACCCTATACAACTATTGAAAATCCCCAGGAGGTCATAATTAGTCTTAGAGGGTGTGCAATAGAATCCAAAAAGATTCTACCTTGCTAAATAATGTAAGCTCACAAATCTTTAAAAGATTAAATAACTTCCAGTTTTAATAAAAAGATGGAATATGTAGAAAAACTAAAGATGGAGTTAAAACTGAGGGGATTTTCTCCGATGACTGTAAGGAACTATTCTTTTTTCGTTCAAAAGTTCTTAATACATTCAAAAAAATCTGAAGATCAACTGACACAAGAAGATGCAAAAGAATACCTCTCAACACTCTTTGAAACCAAATCAAAAAATACAATAATGCTTGCAGCAGCCGCCCTAAAATTTTTCTATATGGAAGTTCTTAAAATGGAATTCAGCACAGTGAGAGTCCCAAAAAAATCAAAGACTCTTCCAGAAGTTCTTACAAAAGAAGAAGTAAAAAGAATAATCGAGGCCACAGAAACAAAAAAATCCCGCCTCATACTCTCATTGCTTTATTCATCTGGTCTGAGGGTTTCTGAAATTGTCAACCTAAAAACTTCTGATTTAAATATAGATGAAAAAATAGGGTGGGTAAGAAAAGGAAAAGGTTCTAAAGACAGGGCATTTATAATATCTGAAAATCTCGCCAAAGATATACAAGACTATCTTAAAAAAAGAAATAACCTTTATGTATTTTCAAAGGAAAAACCGCTTACTACAAGAAACATCCAGAAAATTGTGAAGAAAGCAAGCCAAAGGGGCGAGATAAGTAAAAAGGTAACTCCCCATACACTAAGGCACAGCTTTGCAACACACCTATTGGAAGCAGGAACAGACATAAGAATGATTCAAGCATTATTAGGGCATTCATCACTCAACACGACGCAGATTTATACCCATATTTCCTCAGATCAAATAAAGAAGGTGCAAAATCCGTTTGATAGTTTATAGTTTTTGTTTTTCAATCAATAAAATCATAAAGAGCAACTTGGCAGGCAGAGGTTAACCTGATTTCTTGTTCTTGCCTCAAAACAAAAGGTTCTGGAAGAGAATTTATCATCCATTGATCTGGATGTCTACTCAGGTCATTATTTCCGTAAGTCTCTTCTGTTAGTCTTGCAAGAAAAACAGCTTGTTCAGGAGTGAGCTCAATTCTAAATTTCTCTCCGCCTCCCTCATATTCCCATGCAGTTCCTTCACCTATTCTGCCATTATAATAAGCCACACATCTAGTGTAATTAGAAGGATCAATTTTGAGTACTTCACTCAGTAAATTTCCTGTGCTGTTCATTAGAATTAAATCAATCCTAAATTTATAATTGTATCTTTACTATCAGTTCTACAATTAAGCTAACGATAAGAAGTCTGTCTCTTAGACCTTGCTTTGGAATCTCCGGGCTTATAGGCCTCTTTTCTTCTAGTATCTGCCACAAGAAGATTTCTATCATATAATAAAAATGCTTTTTTGAGTTCAATAGATCCAGTAAACTGCACGAGAGCCTTAGCAATACCAAGTCTTGCAGCCTCTACTTGTGATTCCTTGCCACCCCCAGAGGTTTTTATTGCAATATCAAATGGAAATTTTCCAAGGGTTTGCTCACATATTTTAATCGGCTCATCTAAGGCCAATTTGTGAAACATTCCAAGTTGTTCATATGGAAGAATGTTATAGAATATCTTTCCAGTTCCATCTTGAATCCTTACTTTAGCAACGGCATTTTTTCTCTGTCCTGAAACAACCATCATCTTTTTGTTCATAGTTCTCTCGTCAATTCGCGTAGTTTAATTGTTTTGCTTCTTTTTTCTTTGCCTGCAAGAATCTTTTTAGATTCTTTAAACTCTTCTGGCGTTCCATTATAACACATTATCCTTTTAAGAGCATCACTCCCTCTTCCTTGTCTATGTGCCAACATTCCTCTTATGGTTCTTTTTACTATTCTTTCAGGATGCCTTGGGAAATAAGGTCCTTGAAGGTTTGCTCCCCCCTTTGTAAAACTAAATTTATACTCTCCAATAACAGAGCTCGGTCTACCAGTGATTATTGCATCATCGCAATTAACTATTACTATATTGTAACCAAGAAGAGATTGCTTTGCTGCAAAACTAGCCAAACGACCAAGCACAGCATCTTTAGCATCAATTACTATTAGTTTCATCTTATTATCTTCACTCCCTCTGCTTTCTTGTTCTTTTTTAGCTCTTCAGATAGGCTCACTGCCTCAGATTTGGACAATTTTATCTTCTCTCTAGCAGACTCTGAAAATCCCATTGCACATATTCTTATTTTTTTTGTGAGAGCGCCATTGCCCAAAACCTTCCCAATTATTATTATGGTATCTCCCTCTGAACTTTGTTCTTCTATCTTTTTCAAGCTGACCGAAGAGTATTTTCTTCTTGGCCCAGAAACATATCTTGATATATTGTTCCACACGTCATTCTTTTTGATAAGCATAAGAGTCTCAACTACTTCAGGATTTGTTTTGTTTCCTATTCTCCTACTTAATTTTGTTTTGCTTATCATTTTCTTCAATGCGGGGAGAAGGATTCGAACCTTCGCAGGCACTAAGCCAACACGGCCTTAACGTGTCCCGTTTGACCGCTCCGGCATCCCCGCGCGGTGCTCTGTCTCTCCCTACTTAAGCGATTTGTCCACTTCGCCTAAATTATTTTTAAGAGCATCAATTGCATGTATTAATATGTCCTTTGCCTTCCATTGTCCGAATGACTCAACTATAAATATCATCTCTTCACTTTCCTTGATGGAGTCTTTATCAGCTTTAGAAATCTCTTCTTCTTCTGATTCATTAAGGTCGACTATCCACATATTGCCTTTTTTCTCTTTTACAAAACCCTTTGAATTGCTGATTATCTCATCTATTTTCTTATTTCCTATCTTGACCTCAAATAAATTTCTATAATGTGCTAATCCTGGAATGTACTTGGCATGTTCAATAGCTCTTCCCAATCTCGCAGTAGCTATCAATTCAACCTCTTGACCTTTTTCAAGTAGCGTTAATGGAATATTGGGATAAATCACTTCAGAGGAACCCTTGAAATCTCCAGAATATACAATTCCTGGCCCAGATTTTTTCAAGGTCAGATTTATCTCAGTCTTAGAATTCATTTTTTTATCTGTCTTAAGAGGGATAAGTCCAATTCTATGTGCTAAAAACTCATCATACAATGCAGAATCATTCTTGTAAATTTCTACCTCATCAACTGCTAAGGTTGGTACTTCCTCAATGCTTCTTCGGAAAGCGTTAGCAAGACTCTCGCTGAGAGATGCTCTTAATATCATCTTTTCTGGTAGGTCTATTATGAGATTCATTTTAAATTTATGAAGTGAGCTCTTTTAAATGTTAAGGTTAAACTCTCCTTCCTCTCTTACCTCCCTTCTTCTTAGGTCCGCCTCTTGGTGATCTTGTGACATCAACAACACTAACAATTTTGAATCCTTCTTTTCCAAGAGTCTTTACAATAGCATGAGCTCCTGGCCCAATTCCAGGACTTCTTGTTTTTGCCTTCAATCTCACATATAGGCTTGTTATTCCAATATCCTTTGCCCTTCCAGCAGCATTTTTTGCAACAAACATTGCAGTAGTAGGATTTGCTTTTAATCTGTCATGTTTAGTGACCATCCCACCGCTAACTCTTGCAATGGTGTTGCCTGCAAGGTCTGTGATATGGAGGATTGTGTTATTGTATGAACTAAATATATAAGCTATGCCTTCTCTCTCCGCCTTAGAAGAAGACTTTTTCTCCCTAACAGGCTGTTCTGGATTTTCCTCAACATCTTGAATCTTCTCTATTCCTTCAGTTGTGTCTCCAGTTAACTCTTCTTTTTTAGTCATTGCTTGCCTCCACTTCAACATTAAGTTCATTTGATTCTTGCGTGTTGTTTTCCTCAACAGCTCTTGGTGTAACTGCTTTTTTCTTTATTTTTATTTTCTTCTCTTCATCTATTTTAACAAGATAACTTGGAGAGCTTACCATTTTATCACCCATTAATATTTTTTTATGTACTATCATTTGTCTTGCTTGTCTTGGAGTAGATGCAAGTCCTTTAGAATATACGACAGTAGATAATCTTCTTTCCAAGAGATCGACCATGCCTAATGAAAGGACATCTGCAATAGAATTTACCTTTAGACCAATTTGATTAAGTTTATTGAAAAATGTTTTTTGTTCTTCTTGACTTTCATTGATAAGTGCCTTCGCTCTGGTCCTAAAATAATTAACCTTAGCTTCAGTCTTCCAGATTTCCCTTTTATTCTTCAATCCATATTTTTTGACAAGTTTATTTTCGTCTAATATCCTAGGTTTATCGTAAAGCTTCCTCGGCCACATGAATTTTTTCTTTTTGCGAATCATTAACTCTTCTTCCCTACCTTAGGTTTTTTAACTCCAACTGCTCTTCCCTTTCCTCTGAAATGACTTCTTGTTCTTTGACCTCTCACGGGAAGCTTAAGAGAATGTCTATTTCCACGATAACTCTTAATTTTTCTAAGCCTCTTAATATCAAATTCTTTTTTCATATCAAGATTGACTCCAGTAATATGCTTGTCTTGCCCATCTTCCAAATCATTTCTCCTATTCTTCAAATGTTTGGGAATAGCATCACCTTTCAATAGCTCTTCAATCCTGATTAAATCATCCTTGCTCAAACTCAAAATATTCTCATTTTTATCTAAATTAAGCTTATAACAAATAGCGCTTGAGATTGCCCAAGAGATACCCTTTATCTTTGTCAAGCCAGTATAAATTTTCTTTTCTCCAGAAATGTCCTTTCCCATAATTCTGACTAGAACTCCCACATTCTCTTGTTGTTTTACTTTTTTTTCTTCAGTCATTTTAAATCACGAACAATCTCTGTCTAGGACTTTCCAATATTTCTTCAATTATCCTTTTCTCTATAGCCCTTTGCGGATCTGGTAATCCAGGAGCCCTTTCTCGTATGTCATCAAATGACTCGAAGGGTTTTTCTTCTCGTATCTTGATAATTTCATTGGTATGCTTTTTTCCAAATCCAGGAAGAAGTTCAATTCGGTGAAGTCTCGTATTAATTGCTTGTGCAGTGTTAAAGAAATCTAAATATTTCTTCTCCTGCTCCGCAACCACTTTTTTGACGAATTCCTGTAGTTGGATCTTTGCAGTCTCTGTCAACTTATTCGTAGCAAGTCTGCCCCGAATGAAGTATATCTTATCACGTTTATTTGGGCCTATATAAACCTTTTCCTGCAGATTAAATGTCATTCCTCTACTAGGTACAAGTTCAAGTAAGGAAAAATATTTTTCACCAATAGCTTGCACTATAGGATTCATCTTTCCTTCCAAGGGATATCCATATGGAAGATAATCTAGAACTAAAGCATATTCGTCTTTCTCTCTCATTTTTAATATTCCTTAAGGATCTCCAGTAAAGCATTGATCTCCTCCTCATTCAGCGATACATCGTTGAATATCTTGTTAATATCTTCACTGGTTTTTGGGACAAAATCTGCCAGTTTAATAAAGTCGTCTTCTCTAATTTTCGGATTATCAAGTCCCTTGACACTTTCTTTTAGCTTATCAGCTTTTTCATTACTCAATTTATTGAATTTTTTTAGATAATCTTCCAGACTCTTTTTTTCATCCATATTTTTGATTATCTCCTTAACTTCAGCAAGTGAGACAGGTTTCATGTCTAATATCATTAGTCTTTTATCCTCCTTAAGTGAATTGGCTTTACCATATATTGTTTCTTCATATTCTGATCTTTGACTTCTATGACATAAGCAGATCCCCTCTTAACAATTACTTTTCCTGTACGTCCCTGCATCCTCTTAGGAAATCCTGGTCCTTGCTGGCCAAGTTCCCTAACCATTGCAACAGAGTCTCCACTATCAAATTTTTGGAAAAAATTCGAGAACGAAAATTTTCCTCGTTGTCTAATCCTTTTTCTTTTCAGCATTTTTGTTTCCTTTAGGTAAAAACCCAATAATACCTCATAATAACACTTTAAAAACCTTTTCTACTCAAGAACTAGTCATCCCAACACTGCCTTGATTCAAATCTCCATTATCTCTGGCGTTTTCCATGTTTTGTTTTATGGCAGAAAACATCTTCTCTCCCCAAACTCCATGTCCACATCTTTCACATACATCCACAACACTCTCTAGAGAAATCTCACTTGAGCAATATATACATTTTTTCATTTTTCCCTCTTTTCAATTTTGAATAGTTTTGTATGGCTGAATAGTTTATAAATTTTTAGGAGCATTTCAATATAAAATCTGAATTTAGACCTTTTCAATAAACGCAAAATTTAAAAGAGTTCCATACCAAATAAGCACATGAATAGATTAATATTAATGACGATAGCACTCTCATTATTTATTTTTTCAGCTAATCTTGCAACTAGCGCCGAGTGTGATATGAAAGTATCCTTGATAAATCAAGATCCTTATCCTGCAGTTCCAGGAGATTATGTCAAATTAGTTTTTCAAGTTACAGGAATTGAAAATCCTCAGTGTATAAATGTAAATTTTGAATTAGTGGAAAAATACCCCCTCCAGCTTGATCCAAATACTGCCTCTAAAATTCAGGTCAAGGGAGGAACATACACTTCGCAGGACTTCACATCTAGTCTTCTTGTGCCTTATAAGGTGAGACTTGATGCAAGTGCTCTTGACGGAGATGCTCAAATAGAAACAAGGGTAGGAACTTCAAACCTTAATATTTCAAATAGAATTTATAATTTTAATATCAGCGTGAAAGATGTTAGGTCGGACTTTGAGGTGTTCGTTAAAAATTATAACCCCTCAACTAGAAAAATAACTTTTGAAATCCTTAACACTGGAAAAAGCGATGTTGAAGCACTAACCTTAGAAATAAATTCTCAGGAAAACTTTAATTTAAGAGGCCCAGGAGCAAATATCATAGGCTCCCTCGATTCAAAAGATTTCACAACAGCAGACTTCGAGGCAATTGTAAAAGAAGGAGATATAGAAATGACTATCTATTATATTGACGAGGTAAAAGTGCGTAGGAGTCTTCCAAAATCTATATACTTTAACCCTCAGCCATTCATAGATAGAGAAAAAGAACAGCAGTCAACCCCAGTCATAACGTACATAGTCGGTTTATTAATTCTTGTCATAGTTATTTATTTCTTTTATAGAAAATACAAGAATAAGAAAAGAAAAAAAATCTGAATTCTCTATTCATATCTTAATGCATCTACAGGATTTACTCTAGAAGCACTTATTGCAGGAATCACTCCCGAAATCCCTCCAGTAATTGTTGCAAATAATATGCATCCAATAAATAATTCAACAGAATAATATGGACTTAGAAAGCTCCAACCCAACCCTTCTAGAATATTTCCCGCTACAAGACTAAATATCCATCCAAAGAAGACCCCTAAAACTCCAGCAATAAATCCAAGGAAGCTTGATTCAAATAGATAAAGATTGAATATTTCAGAATTTCTTGCACCTATTGATTTCATCACCCCTATTTCTTTTATCCTTTCTAGAACAGAAGTTATCATTGTGTTGGCAGTGTTTATGGCAGAGACAATAACGGATATCAATGCAATCAATACTATAAACCCAATTATAATGTTTAACGAAGTAGAATAACTTTCAAAAAGATCTCCAAATGAAGAAACAAAAAAATCTTCTTTTCCCTCTTCCAACCCCCTTGATTTTCTAAGTTCTTTTTCCAAGTTTGTTATAACTCTATCTATATCGCTGGTATCTACTCTTGCTGTGATCATGTCATATTTATCTGAATTTTCAGGGTAAATGTCTTCAAAATAATCATTAGTTATGTATATATTAGAATCGTCTTGGGGATTCCCAACAGAATCATAAAACCCAACCACTGTAAGACTTTTACCATCCACATCAATCCTACTATTAACTTCCAATTTTCGCGGAAATATCTTATCTTCAATCAAGTAATTATATCCAAGAACAACCTTCCCCCTATCCGAACTAGTCAAGCTCCTTCCCTCATATATTTCAAGGTTGGAAATTTCTAACATCAATGGTCTTTCAGGATCATAAGCAGTCATGAAGACAAATTTTTTTATGTTATTTTGTTCTGCCTCTACAACAAGGATTTGAACCCCCTCTGCTTCATAAACTCCAGAAGTTTTCTTAACCGCATCTAAATCTTCTTCATCAAAGAAAAATGTCTTGTCTATTCCAGGAACACCAACCCCCTTTGGCTGAATAAGGACTTTATCTGCAGAAGATTCTGAAACAAAACTATTTACATAGGTGTATAGCCCCATCCCAAAACTAATAAAAATAAAAATTGTAGTTATCCCAATCAGAATTGAAAAAATTGTTAGAAAACTCCGTGTCTTTCTCTTCCTAAGATTATCTATAGAATATTTTATTATCTCTTTACTTATCATCCCCTTATTGCCTCCACAGGATTTTGTTTTGCAGCATTCATTGCAGGAACCACTCCAGATATAGAACCAACAATAAAGCTCCCCAATAGCGATGAGATAATTAAAATGAAATTTATATTTGGCTTAGTAGATGTTCCTAGAAATATATTAAGTCCAGTAGTTCCAAGATAACCTATTCCAATTCCAAGCGCAGCCCCAATAAGTCCTCCAATCAGTCCAAGGAGTCCAGCTTCTACAAAAAATTGATAAAAAATATTTTTGTTTCTAGCACCTATGGCTTTCATTATGCCAATTTCCTTCCTTCTCTCAATAACAGAGGTAGTCATTGTATTTGCAATTCCCACAGCCCCAATAAATATGGATATCGACGCAATTATCACGATAAACACCTGTATTCCAGTAAGAATTTCATTAATGGATTCAAGCTGTGCTTCCGGTGTAGAAACTTCAAAGTCCTCCTCCCCAATCTTCACATCCCTTCTTTCTCTAAGCAAATCTTCAATATCTCTCTTTGCATCATCTATAGAATCCTTGTCCTTTGCCCTAACAACAATTAAATCAACATTATCCCCTATATCTGAAATCTCTTTGAGCCCCTCACTATTGATAAGAATTGTACCATCTATGATAAAACTTCCCTTCTTTTCAAGAACGCCCACAATCCTAAATTCCTCCCCATTTAGCTTTAATTTATTCCCAACCCCTATATCCCTTTCAAAAGAATTTTTTTCTCCATCCGCAAGGCTGTCCCCGATCATTATCAAATTTTTTTCTCCTCTTTCCATTAATCTTCCAGACGAGACTCCAATATCAAGCAGAGTGTACATATCATCAATCTTGTCATCATTTGGAACAGAGCTTACCATCACAAACTCAACCTTGTCATTATATTCCACACTAACGGTTTTAAGATTTCTCGGAATTGCAAATTCCACAGAGCTCAATCTTTCTATAGCATCAGAATCCTGTTTTGTCAAATGTTTTGAAACCCCTGAACCCGGAGGCCCAAATCCAGTGATGCCTCCTGCCTGGACAGATATCACTTCAACAGAGGCAATATTAAACTGAGAATTGACTGTATCTTTTAATGCATCTCCCAGAGAGATCAAAGATACAACTGCAGCTATACCTATACATATTCCTAAAAGAGTCAGCCAACTACGGAGTCCTCTTTTTCTCAGATTTTTCACAGCCAGGACCAGATATTGTTTCATTTTTCATTTCCAACAATTTTGTTTTTCCCTTTCTTTTTGGTTATTTTATCAATTTTACCATCTTTTAACCAATAAGTTGTAGAAGCATTTTCAATAGCAAGGTTAGGATCATGAGTGACAATGATTATGGTTTTGCCCTGGTTATGTAGCTTGTTAAGAAAATCCATAACTTTCTCTCCAGTCTTAGTGTCTAAATTCCCAGTAGGTTCATCCGCAAGAATGACTTCAGGATCGTTAGCCAATGCACGAGCAATAGCAACTCTTTGTTGTTGCCCTCCCGAAAGTTCAGAAGGGAGATGATCTACTCTATCTTCTAGCTCAACAAGTTTTAGAAGTTCTCCTGCCCTTTTCTCTCTCTCAAACTCATCAGACCCTTGAAATATCATTGGAAGCATGACATTTTCTCTTGCAGTTAAATTTGGAATGAGGTTAAACTGCTGAAATATGAATCCTATCTTTTTCCCTCTTATCTGGGCTAAATCAGATTCACTCAAGTGTGAAATGTTATGTCCATCTAAAAAAATGTCTCCTTTGGATGGAACATCTAAACTCCCTATCAAGTTCATTGCAGTAGATTTCCCAGAGCCTGAAGGACCCATTATAGCTACAAATTCTCCTTTTTTGATAATAAGACTAATATCTCTCAAGGCAAAGACTGCATTTTCTTCCCCCTCTCTATATATTTTCCAAACATTCTTTAAAGATATTAATTCACCCATCATAGACTAACCAGGGGAAAGTTTAAAAACCTTATTTTATCCTTCTGTAGTATGATTATACCTGTAAGATGTTTTAGCTGTGGAAAACCTATTGGCCAATTCTGGGAAGAGTTCAAAAAGCGAAGTGAGGAAGGTGAAGATACAGGAAAAATCCTTGATGATTTAGGACTTGAAAGATATTGCTGCAGAGCTTGTATGCTTGGCCATGCAGATATGTTGCCAGAAATCAGCAAATTCAAGAAATCATGAGCTCTGAAAAACTCCTTCCCCGTGAGCTAATTGAAACTTATAAGGAAAAGTTATCTGGGCTTCATTCCGAACCTAAAACAACATATATTGAACGTGCAACACGTTTTCTAGATGATTTCAGATTAGAACACAATCTTTCTGTAGGAAGTGAAGTTTATGCAGAATTATTCCGGATTACTACAACAGTAGCTGCTGGAAAAAAAGCGAGAGCTTTTCGAGAATAAAACTAGATTTTCCACTTGTTCAAAAATCCACATTTAGAACATTCTACAATTTTATGCATATTTTTTATTCTCACCTTTCCTTTATGATATCTAATGTCTGAATAACATTCCTTACAGAATATCTTTCTATAATTCCCTAATTTGATATTGTAAGACATAGCTAACCTCTTTATTTTTCTGAAATTTTTTGGTTCAATTTCTTCGGCTTGTCTAAAGAATTCAATGATCCTATCTTGAGCTTCCTTCTTAGTTATTTTCTTTTTCATAACTGATTTAACCTAATTATATTTAAATAACTCTTCTTTGTATATTAATTGATGTTCAGAATAATCAATGGCAATTTAGTAGAAAGAATTAAGCAAGAACGCCAAAGGTTGGGCGAGAAATCTGAAGCAAGAAAAATTCTAAGATCCTATGAAAAAGACACGAGAGAGGGGTTAGCAATTTATTACGATTACTCAAGACTAATTCCTTCAAGAGTTATAGATGCTCAGTTATGTTTAACTGTTCCGGGATATAGATTAAACTTGCAATAGAAAAATAAAGAAGACAGCATCCGTGTTTCGCCTCTTGTCGGAGACTAACGCACAAGACGTGAAAGCCTTAACTTCTGTGTTCGGAATGAGAACAGGTGTTTCCCAATCACTATGGCCGTCTTCAAAAATATCTTTGATTTAGAGTATAAAAATCTTCCTATCTCCTAGAAATTGCATCAAACTTAAATATATCTTGCATTTTTTCATGCCATGAGCTACAAGAGCATTGCAATAGCGGGCCTTCCAAAGGCAGGAAAAACAGCCCTGATAGAAATGCTTCAAAAAGAATTAGGATGGGAAGTTTTGCATATAGGGGGAATATTTAGAAAAAAATACGAAGAATGGAAGTCAAAAAGTCATTCCAACGATCTAACTTTTGAGGAGTTTTATGCAGAGGTTATAACAGAGAAAGATATCATAGATGCAAATATAGAAGCAAAAAAAAGATTGGAAAAAGGAAAGGTTATCCTGGATTCAAGGTTTCCAAGGGTAAATTGCGAAGGGCTTAACTCAGTTCTTTCTGTTTTTGTTACAGCACCCCTAGAAATCAGGGCAATGCGGGCAATTGGAGGAAATGGATATAGCAAAAATCTAGAAGAAGTAAAAAATGCCTTGGAATTCCGAGAAAATAAAGAAGCAGAATGGGGACAACAGACATATGGAGCATTATTTGGCGGAAAATTTGATTATAGAGATACAGAACAATATCGTCTTGTGATAGATTCTTCAAAGATGACTATCAAAGAAGAGGTAAAATCTATTCTAACTGAACTGAATAAGGGAAATGTAATTGCGATATCAGGTCTTCCGGGTGCAGGTAGCACAACAGCAGGAAAAATTATTGCTAACAAGTTAAATTTAAATTATTTCTCTCCAGGACAGCTTTTTAAGGATATCTCCACAGGCAGAGTTTCTCAACAGCATTACTATTCGCTATTTAGAGAGTTATGCAACAGAAATAACCTTAAAATTCCAGAATTCAAATCACAAAATGATTCTCTAGGAGTTCAGAATTTATGGAACACAGATTTTGGAAAAAGTAAAGAGTTTCACAATATAATTGATGAACTCCAGATAGCATTGGCAAATAAAGGAGGGATAGTTATTGATGGAAAACTATCATTACACATGATAAACTGGGCTGATTTAAGAGTTTGGTTAATTGCCTCTATAAATAAAAGAATGACTAGAACATCTAATAGAGATAACCTGCCAGATGCCAATGTCTCAGAAATCATTCTCTCTAGAGAAAATAGTGAGGCAGAGGGATGGAAAAATATATACGGGTTTGATTATAGGGAGCAAGAATCACTTGCAGACTTGATTATAGACACTTCTAATTTCACCCCTGAAGAAATAGCTGAGAAAATTCTTTCTTTTTATAAAAAATTCAAAAAATGATTTCTATGTATAAATAGCAACTTTTAAAATACAAGATTGTCCCTTATTTTCATGCGGGGATGCCGGAGTGGTCAAACGGGACGGACTCAAGATCCGTTAGCTTAGTGCTTACGAAGGTTCGAATCCTTCTCCCCGCATGTCCCTGTAGCTCAGCCTGGATAGAGCGATGCCCTCCTAACCTGAAGGAATAAATCCTGAAGAGGTTTATGATTGCGAAAGCAATTGAGATAGGCATAGGTCGCAGGTTCAAATCCTGTCGGGGACGTTAGATTCGATATAGAATAATAAGGTTTAAAACCCGCTTTTTTCTAAAGATTATAGGCGTGGGTAGTTCAGTGGTCAGAATCTCGGCCTTCCAAGTCGATGACCCGGGTTCGAATCCCGGCCCGCGCATCACATTCTTTCTAAACAGCTTTAAAAACCCCACATTCTTTTAAAATTCAATGACAGAAACCACAAAAAAAGGTTGGTACGACAAGCATTACAAGAAGTTGTTGTTCATTCCGGCAATTTTGTTAGTATTCTCTTTAATCTTTCTATTCCAGTTCAATGCAAAAAATGGAGACTTGATATTAACAGATGTATCTATCACTGGAGGAACAACAATATCAGTCTTTGATGCAAAAACAGATATAAACGACCTAAAGCAAGGGCTCTCTTTAGAATTTCCAGATTCAGTAATCCGTGGAATTTCTAATATTAGAACTGGAGAACAACAAGGATTTTTTGTTGAGACGAAAGCCACCCCGGAAGAGATAAGGCCGTTCTTAGAAAGTTATTTAGGTTATGAACTGACTACAGAGAATTCTTCAACAGAATTTACAGGAAATGCGTTATCTTCGAGCTTTTATCAACAACTCAGATTGGCAGTAATCATTGCATTTATCCTAATGGCAATAGTAGTCTTTGTAATATTTAGGACATTCGTGCCTAGTTTCGCAGTTATACTTTCAGCATTTATGGATATCGTTTTCACAATTGTTCTATTAGATCTTCTGAATTTCAATCTTTCTATTGGAGGCATAGTTGCATTGCTCATGCTTATAGGGTATTCGGTAGACACAGACATCATGCTAACTTCCAGAATATTAAGAAAAAAAGATGTCTCCCTAAATAAAAGAATGGCTGGCGCATTAAAAACAGGATTAACAATGACCCTCACATCAATAGTTGCAATAGCAATATCATTAGCAATAATTTTCAATTTTTCAGAAACACTAAGACAGATGTTCACAATACTCTTAATCGGTCTTGGATTTGACATATTAAACACATGGGTAGCAAATGCATCAATACTTAAATGGTATGCGGAGGCAAAAAACCTAGGATGAAAATAACATTTCGTATTTGGATTTTAATAATAGTATTGGTGCTAAGTCTGATAGCAATACGTCCATCATTTGAATCAGGAGTTCTTATAAAATCTGTAGATAGAGATTCGAAAATTGCAGAAGAAGGTATTAGACAGGGAGAAATCATCAAGGGAGTAAATGGAGAAAAAATTTCATCATTAGAAGATTATGCTAAGGTCATGAATTCAATTTTTTCAACAGAAGGAGAAAAAAGAATTGATATAACCACAAAAGAACGTACATATATCATATTAACAAATGAAACTCCAAAAATAGTGGTGGGAAAAATCTCCCAAACAAACATTCAAACAGGATTAGACATTAGGGGCGGAGCAAGAGCACTTGTCCAACCAGACCAAGAGTTAACTGACTCAGAACTTAAGGATTTAATTGATATAAGCAGCAACAGATTTAATGTATTCGGAATTTCAGATGTTAAAATAAGGGGAGTCTCAGACCTTTCTGGAAACAAATTTATGTTGGTTGAAATAGCTGGAGCAACTCCCACAGATCTTGAGGATTTAATCTCTCAACAAGGAAAATTTGAAGCCCGCATTAAAGATCAAATTGTATTTGTTGGAGGAAATGAAGATATTACCTCTGTTTGTAGAAATGACGCCACATGTTCTGGAGTACAGAGTTGCACACCTTTCCAAGGAGGATACTCTTGTAGTTTTGCTTTCACAATTTACCTTAGCGGAGAGGCGGCACAAAGACATGCAAACATAACTGGAAGCCTTGGGTTAGATTCAGAATCAGGAGGAAGATACCTGAATGAAAACCTTACATTGATATTAGATGAAGAAATTGTAGATGAGCTAAGAATCAGTTCAGGTTTAAAGGGTCAGGCAACAACCCAGATATCTATTCAAGGTTCAGGGCAAGGAGCAACACAGGAAGAAGCATTTGAAAATGCAAGAAGTGATATGCACCATTTACAAACAGTTTTGATCACTGGAAGTTTGCCCTACAAACTAACAATAGTTAAGTTAGACACAATCTCTCCAGTATTAGGAGATCAATTTGTTTTCCTTATATTGCTTGCAGGTACAGCATCTATTGTTGCAGTAGGATTAATAGTCCTAATAAGATATAGAAAATTCAAGGCATCTGCAGCCCTTCTTCTAACTTCTTTCTCCGAGCTAATCATTATCCTCGGATTCGCGGCGCTAATCAAATGGAATCTTGATTTACCATCTATAGCAGGAATACTTGCAACAATTGGTACAGGAGTCGACCAACAGATAGTTATCTTAGACGAGGCTCGCACAAATAAACAGTCAAATATAAAACAGAGGATGAAGAATGCATTATTTGTAGTTATGACTGCTTACCTAACTGCTCTATTTGCTCTAATTCCTCTTTACTGGGCTGGAGCAGGATTATTCAAGGGATTTGCAATCACCTCCATCATAGGAATAACTGCAGGGGTTCTTATAACACGTCCTGCTTTCGCAGATATGATAAGAAAGATGGAAGAATGATAATAAAATTCTGTATTGATTGGCGTCATCTGTTTACCAGGACTCATATAACTCGTAAGAGTTGGATGTATGCGGAGCTTGCTCTGCAAATACCTAGAACCGCGGAGGGGTGTCATCTTCTTACCCGGACTCCTAGAACCGCGGAGGGGTGTCATCTTCTTACCCGGACTCCTAGAACCGCGGAGGGGTGTCATCTTCTTACCCGGACTCCTAGAACCGCGGAGGGGTTGTAGAATGTTACCAAGATGGCATATTTTTTTTGGGGCAATCTTCACAATAATAATCTGGATTGCTGCACCTCAAACTAACCTCATATATATTGCTCTCATTTTCCTATCCTCGTTTTTAATAGACTTTGATCACTACCTTAATGTAGCAATAAAGACAAGGAAGGTAAGATTGAAGCATGCACTTGAATATCATAAACATCTTGGCAAAATAGAAGAGTCTGAAAACAAAAAAGGTTTAAGGAAAAGGGGAGATTTCCATATCTTTCACACAATAGAATTCCATCTCTTAATAGCAATATTGGCATTTTTATGGACTCCGTTCTTTTATATTTTCATAGGAATGATTTTCCATTCATTACTCGACCTTTTCTGGCTTCTTCTCCACGATAGATTCTACAGAAGAGAATTTTTCTTTTTCAATTGGGTAATAAAATAGAAAGATATTTAATAAATCCTACTCACCCCTACACAAGATGGACTATTATTATCGATTTCTTCAATTCAAAGCAAAACTAGTGAGACTAACAAGATATTCAACTTATTGGTACGAATATTTTCTCTGGAGAATCTATTCTATGTTTAGAAAAAACAAGCCTTTCCCAAGCAAATTAAAAAGGGTTTTGATTGTGAACCACGGAGCACTTGGAGACGTATTCACATCATTAAGGGTGGCATTAACATTAATAAGAGACAATAAAGGAATAAAAATAGATTTTCTTTGCGGAGATTCGGAGATGGAAAAAGTAAGATTTATTGGACCAAAAATAAATCTAAGATTTGTAGGGCTAAAGAGTTTGAATATCATTGATTATGATGAAATCTTGTTATTCAGCGCATCCAGTGAGGAATATTCAAAACTCATTGGAGGTTTCACAGTAGGTAATGAATATTCCAGCATCTATTCATCATTATTCTCCCACCATAAATCTTTCATAGATAAAAAAATAAAACCTTCAATAAGGAATGGGCACAAAGTGGAACAGGAGATTCGGATTTGTCAGGCTGCAGGGTTAAAGATAAAAATGCCTCTTGCAACTTTCAAAAACAAAAAGCCCAATAATGAAAGGTATGCCATTCTCCATCCCAGCGGAAGAAATTTTTCTGATATTATCAAGCAAGGCAAAATTCCTGCAATGGGCTGGCCAAGTGAGAGATTTGCGAATATAGCAGATTATATTATAGAAAAATATAAGATTGATGTGTTTGTAACGGGCGAGAAGAATGAGAAGATAATCACTGATAAAATACTTGAGGAGGTAACAAATAAAGAACATATAACTAATCTTTCCGGAAATCTAAGTATAAAAGGTCTAATGGAAGTCATCTCAAGGGCAGATATTTTAATCAGTGTAGATACAAGCGCAGTTCATATAGCTGAATTTACAGGAACTCCAGTCATTGCGCTTTTCGGACCCACTTTTCCTGAAGAAGTTGGAGCATATGGAAATGAAGATATCCAGATAAATCTTTTTCATAAAGATAAGTGTATCAGGGATAGACAAAAAGGTCCATCCCATGACAAGCAAAACATTTGCATGGGTGCAATCACAACTAAAGAGGTCAAATCATCAATAGATAGGTTGTTGGAAAAGAACATTACTTCACGGCCTCTAACGTAATGCCTATTGCCCCAAGTCTTCTTGGCAAGATTCTCAAAACTAGTCTAAATAATTGATTTCTTCCACCATATGTGTAACTTACTTTTCTGGACCTAAATCTTTTGAATAAACCGTGTAGGTGACTTGCAACAAAAAGATGATAATGCCAATCTCCACCCTTCTCATGCCCATACTGAAATCCGCCTCTATATTGAGAGTCTAAGAATTTATTATGTTCATGAGTATTCAAAATAAAAAACGGAAGATATCCTGCATGATCTGTGTGAATATATAATTTTCCGCCATGCTTTAAGACTCGGTAGCATTCATCTGCAAAAATACCTAAATTCTTTAGATGTTCAAGGACGCAATTAGCATAAATTTCATCAAAATAATTATCATTATAGGGCAGAGGTTTATTTGCATCAACTATCTTAGTAGATGTAGGAGTTTTGATAAAATCGATTCTGTCTGTGCCATATGTACTTTCTCCACAACCCACATTCAGTATTTTTTTAGCCATAAAACTAGTGATTCAATCTAAATTTAAATCTTTAGGTCCGTTAAATAATTAAAGTTAATCATAAAAAGACTCCATTCCTTAAATCTTAAATGGAAAGCAAAGAAAACAGAGAGACAAATATCGCTCTAAGGTTTATAGCCAAATCTTCATTTATCGTTTTCATAGGGATAATTTTGTCCAAGGTCCTAACTTATGCTTATAGAATTGTAGTAGCAAGATATTTTGGGCCAGAAGTTTATGGTTTGCTCGCCTTAGCTCTTATGGTAGTTGGCTGGTTTGGAGCTTTCTCTTCATTAGGATTGCCTCAGGGGCTCTTAAGATTCATTCCATTATACAGGGGACAAAAAGAAGACAAAAAAATAAATTTCATTTATAGAATCTCCTTAGGAATAGTCTTTCTAACTGGGCTGATTTCAGCAATCATAGTCTACACGTTATCTGACGCAATTTCAATATACCTCTTCAAAAATGCTTCATTAAGCATTTTTCTGAAAATATTCAGCATTATGCTTCCATTATCTCTTATCTCAAATGTTTTTCTTTCAGTTTTGCAAGCATTTGAAGAAGTAGGTTGGTTTTCTTTCATAAACAATATTTTACAAAATACTCTTAAGGTCTTATCCTTACTAATTTTCATATTCTTAGGATTTAATTCAAAGGGAGTCGCATTATCTTACCTCGTTTCAGTTCTGGGCATCATGATTTTCACATTTATCATAATCCGAAAAAAAATCCCCATTCTATCTAACAAGCTAAAACTTGGAAACAAAAAGAAGATACTAATAGATTTTTTTTCCTATTCATGGCCAGCCATGTTTTCAGGTATGATTGCATCCGTTTTCTTCTGGATAGACACGTTCTTCATAGGGTTTTTTCTAACTGTTGGAGATGTGGGAATTTACAATGCAGCAATACCCATTGCAATGCTCTTAACTTTTGCACCACAGATGTTTTTACAACTCTTCTTGCCTTTGATAACTAGAGAATATGGTGAGAAAAATCTGGATGTAATAAAAGCATTAAGTAAACAAGTTAACAAATGGATAGCGATGATAAACATCCCATTATTTTTCTTAACACTCGTTTTCCCAGGAGTGATAATCAACTTTTTGTTCGGAAGCGATTACTTATCTGGAACCTTAGCATTACAAATTCTTTCAGCAGGAATGCTAGTTTACTCTTTTTCATCAATATCGAATAATTTGATTTCAATGACTGGTAGATCAAAGGTAATAATGACCACCTTAATTTTTACAGGTATCCTAAATGCCATACTCAATTTTCTATTCATACCTAGATTTGGAATAAATGGAGCAGCATTTTCAACATCTCTTTCTTACATATGTTTAGCAGTCATTTACACATACAATGCGCATAAATATACTTCAATAATTCCAATAAGAAGAAAGGTTTTGAACATATTAATTTCAGCTATAATTCCCCTCATAGTATTAATCACAATAAGTTCAATGTCAAAACCATCTTTGCCCCTATTGGTCCTTTCAGGAATTCTTTTTTCTCTTATTTATTTAATTTTAATTTTTAAAACTAAGGCCTTAGATGAACAAGACAAGATGATTCTTTTACTCATAGCTTCTAAATTAAGGAATCCTCTTAGCAAAAAGAAAATCAATTAGTTTTTTAAATATCCAAATTTATAGTTTCTAATGAATAATCCATCAAAACTCAATCTTGGTTGTGGAGAAGACGTCAAAAAAGGTTATCTAAACATAGACTTTGAAAAATTCAAAGGTGTAGACAAATTAATTAATTTAAACAATCTCCCATACCCCTTCAAGGATAACTCTTTTGATGAAATCTTAATGTATAATATTCTGGAACATCTGAATGACCCTTACCAAATTATGAAAGAGATTCATAGAATATCAAAGCCAGAAGCTATAATAAAAATTAGAACTCCTCATTTTTCTAGTAACAACGCTTGGGGAGATTTACAACATAAAAGAGGATTCAATAGTGAAACTTTCAAAAACAGCAATATGTCCTCTTTTTATAGCATAAAAAGTCAAATAATCACATTCCCCCATATACGATTCTTTATGAGGGGATTAACAAAACTAAACTCCGTTTTTTATGAAAAACATTTTGCATATCTTTTTCCCGCAGTAGATTTGGTAATAGAATTAAAGGTCAAAAAATAGTCTATTTCTAGTTTAGAAAAGTTTAAATTGGTCGTTCAAGCCCCATAATCATAGAAAAATGAATAAAAAATATTTCCAAAGTTATTTTATCAAAGGTTGAGAATTTAAGCCCTAACTTTTTTCTTAGTAACAATAACATAAACTCATTTTTCCTAATTATCTATCATGGCATAAATTAATTTTGAGAGTGGGACAAATTCATAATTACTAATAATCTTGCCGAACTCACTAAGTTTTATTACTTCAAATTCTTCATATTCACCAATCTTTAAACTTGGCAAAAGAAGATTCAGACTTTTAGATATATGTATATTGAATATTATTTCGTACAAAGATTCAGTATTATCAAAAATTAGACCACTAATATCAACTCTTTTTATGATTTCCTCATCAAACCCGGTTTCCTCCTTGAACTCCTTTATTATCTGTTTTCTGAATTCTACAGAATCTACGCCACCAGAAGGTACCAATTCATAATGTCCTGCATGGGATGTAACCTTCCTCCTTTTTCCTATCAAGGTATACCCTTCATTATCAGTTATCAAACCGGATATCGCTATCGGATTAATTTTGAAACCCAATGAAGAATCACTAAACTTTGCCAGATAATATTTATATTCAGTTTGTGAGCAAAGCAAAATAACATCCTTTCCTTTCCTTTCAACACTTATACCTCTTAAGATATTCCCTTCATAAACAGAGGAGTTATTTTTCTTTTTCTCCTCCCAAATCAGGTTTACCTTATCCTTTTTTTCTTGCGAATCGGTTATTGGCTGATTAACAACCACTAATTTTAGATCCTGTTCCACGCTTAGAATATCTATATTAGTAATGAGTTTTACAATTATATTCATTAATTCCTCTGTCCGTGATGCCTGATAATCCCAACTCTGGTTTGCCTTTTTGTTTTCTCTGTTAAAAAAGATTATTTTCATGTCAGCAGCTTTAGCGGCGATTACCCCTTGAACAGAATCTTCTATTACATAATAAGTTTTCGCAGGAATTTTGTTTCTTACTAAATTATAAATTAATGGAGATGGTTTCGCTTCGCTTAGATCATCTCCGTAGACAATTACATTAAAGTAATGTGATAAATCAAATTTTTTCAATATAAAGTCTACATTCTTTTTTGAAGAAGATGTAGCCAAAGCGATATCAAAGTTAAATGTTTTTAATATTTTGAGAATTTTTTCAATTCCCGAGACCATTTCAGCCTTATTATAAACAGAATTTATCAAACCGTTATATTCCTCCAAAAGATGAGACTCAGATTCTTTTATTTTATACTTTGTTTTAAGATAAATAATAATATCCTCTATTTTCGGGCCATTCAGCATATTAAATTCTTCTTTGCTACCATTTATCTTGTATTTTAAAAGAAATTTTAAATATGAATTATACAAAAACTCAACTGTGTTGATAATCACTCCGTCCAAATCAAATATAAATACTTTTTTATTATTTATCATTTTCGTAAAAGCAGTTTATCCAAACCTCTAATAGATAATTCTCCCATATGGGGAGAAATTTCTCTTTTCAATCTTTCTATATTTTCTTCTAAAGACTTTTCAGGATTATAATTCACTGGATGAACAATCGTATCTAAAATCTCTCCGCCGTCTATCTCTTCAGATAACACATGTGCAGTTACATAAAGATTTTTCTGACAATCCCGCAATGCACGATGAATTGGTAATGCTCCTGCATATTCTGGCAATTTCCCTCTGTGAATATTCAAACCCCCATATTTGGCCATTCTAAGTTGATGCAGAGGTATCAGCCTGCGCCAACTTATTGATAAAATAAGATCTATTGGATAGTCTCGGAAGATTCCATAAACTATTCTATTCTCGTTCTTTGAATCTACTGCATAAAGAGGTATTCCATGGCTCCGCGTAAGAGATTCAAAATCTTTAAAATCATCTCTCTGCTCTCCTGACGGATTCTCTGAAGTAGGATTCATTCTATGAGTAAAAACACATAAAGGATCATATTTTTCTGATTTCATTATCGATTTCAGTCCTTCCAATCCATGTTGCCTTGCAAGAAACCCCACAACTTTATATTTTGGAGGCATTTTTACAAATCCCCCATTTTTATTGGAGTTCCCATTTCAATATCTCTATTTGAAATTTTTCCAAGTAAATGCTCATAGTATTTTGGCTCAATCCCATATCCTGGCCTAATAATTTTAATATTAAGATTAGTGAATTTTTCACCATTTTTTATATCTTTAACTGCGAAAATTGATCTTTTAAAAATCAAATTTTCCTTTTCTTTCTCTCCAATATCATAAGTTGGTTTTCCTATTGCCTTCTCAACCTCACGTATACTATTTACAAGTTCTTTCATTTCTGATGGTTCCAAAGAAAAAGAAGCATCCGGTCCACCTTCAACCCTTGAAAGAGTAAAATGTTTTTCAACAACTGATGCTCCAAGAGAAACTGCAGTTATGGATGCAGTTAGTCCTAACGTATGATCAGAAAGACCAGACACAACATCAAATCTTTTTGAGATATTCTGAATTGTTGAAATGTTCATCTGTTCCGTTGTGGCTGGGTAAGAACTTACACAATGTAAAATAATTATCGCAGGACATCCCTCTTCTCTTAAGGTTTTAACTGCCAGATTAATTTCTTCTATCGAGGCAAGCCCTCTCGAGATTATAACTGGTTTATTAGTAGATCCTACCTTTTTCAGTAAGGGTATATGTCCTAATTCAAATGAAGCTATTTTATACAATGAAACATTCATTTTCTCTAAAAAATCTACTGCGGACTCGTCAAATGGTGTAGAAAACAACAAAATTCCTTTTGATTCTGCATAATCTTTTAACTTTGGTTGCCACTCCCATGGAGTATATGCCTCTTGATATAATTTATACAGACTTTTCCCCCTCCATGCTTCATTTACATTTACTTGAAAATATTTGTTATTACAGTCAATAGTCATAGTTTCAGGAGTATAAGTTTGCAATTTTATTGCATCAACTCCAGACTCTGCAGCTGCATCTATAATCTTTAAGGCGTTATCAAAACTTTGATTATGATTTCCAGACATCTCAGCAACTATAAATGTTGAATTTCCAGGGCCAATTCTTCTCTTTCCTTTTGGTGTGGAGATTACAATTTCGTTCATTAAATCACGATATACATTTGCTATAAAAATGTTTCTAAAGCTATTTTGTAAAACTCTGTTTTACTTCTTTACTTCTCTCTAAATGTTCTTTTTCGCTATCTTGATTAAGTTTTATGAGGTCTGGATTTTTAGTTAAAAATTGGATAACCTTTTCCAACTGAATAGTATCTTCACTATACAGTTCTTTGTAAATTATCTCTAATAATTCCATATCTTCTTTTGTGTCTAAACATAGTCTCATATCTGGACGCCTAATCTTTTCATGAGCCAGAAAAATTCCAATTTTAAACAAACTGGGGTTACTATAAATAAACGGAGTTACGTGCTCCCGCTCGTGTTTCTTCTTCGCTAAATTATAGTCTTTCTCCAAGGTATCAAAACTAAATACTTCAAAATCCAGTCCTCTAGGAAAACTTCTAAGAGAGACATTTGTTAAATAATCTACTTTTTCTGCTCTAAACTTCTCTATCCCCTCATCTATTATCTCCGAAGAAATCAGAGGACAGTCCGAAGTTACTCTGACAATTATGTCTACTTTGAATTTTTTTGCACATTGGTAATACCTGTCCAATACATCCTCTTCCGAACCCCTAAAATAGAGAATATTATTTTTTTTACAAAACTCTTCTATTATGTCATCACTTTTGTTTGTTGTAGTGGCTATAATAACATCATCTACCTTCGCATTCTTACATCTCTCATAAACATGGAGTAAAACTGGCTTTCCAGCCAGGTTGAGCATAACTTTACCTGGAAGTCTGGTAGAACTCATTCTTGCTTGTATAATAATGCTCTGTTTCATAGTTTTATACCGAAGGCGAGATTTATATTTTTATCTAATCAAATAAAACATTGGATTAGATGGTATTCTTTTGACTTTTAATTATAAATTCTCTTATTTTATCTATAACATATTCTTGCTCTTCTCTTGTTAATCCTGGATAAATTGGCAGACTGATAATTCTCTTATAAAATTCTTCAGCATTGGGACAAATTCCGACAGAATATCCTATTTTTTTATAATATGGTTGCCAATAAACTGGAATATAATGCACCTGACAAAAAATTCCTTTTTCATGTAGGTAATTAAATAGTTTTAGTCTCGTTTCTTCATTTTTAACTTTTATTAAATATAAATGATATGAATTAAATTGATTTTCCTTTTCCTTTAATATGGTTATATCTTTTAGGTCTTTAAAAAAAGAGTTGTATTTTTTAGCAATATCTCTTCTCAATTCTATAAATTTTGGCAGTTTTTTTAGTTGAGATGCACCCAAAGCACACTGAACATCAGTTATCCTGTAATTATACCCAAGCTCCTGCATTTCATAGTACCATGGCTCAGGGTTATTTTTTATTAATTTATTTTGGTCTCTGGTAATCCCATGAGTTCTAAGCATCAACAATTTTTCATACAGCTGCTTAGAATTAGTTGTTATCATCCCTCCTTCCGCAGTTGTAATATGTTTAACTGGATGAAAGCTAAATATTGCTAAGTCAGAATACTCGCAGTCTCCAGCCTTAGAATTCTCGTATTTTGCTCCAAGGGCATGACAGGCATCTTCAATTACATATAATTTGTGTTTCTTGGCAACTCTGTTTATCTCGCTCATATCGCAGATTAAACCGGAATAATGAACAGGAATAATTGCTTTTGTTTTTGAAGTTATTTTTTCTTCTATTTTCTCATTGTCAATTAAGCCGTTTTTAGTAATATCTACAAAAACAGGTTTTGCGTTACAATATAATACACAATTTGAAGATGCAACAAAAGTCATTGGTGAAGTTATAACTTCATCTGATTCTTTTAAACCAATAGCCATACATGCCAGATGAAGGGCAGCAGTACCGCTTGAAACTGCTACTGCATATTTTGCCCCAACGGCAGCCGCAAAGGATTCTTCAAATTCCTTCACTTTTGGCCCAGTCGTCAGGAAATCACTCTCTAACACTCCTATAACTGCCAGAACATCCTCTTTGTCAATTGTTTGTTTTCCGTAAGGTATTTTCATCTTTAACTAATAAAAATGCTTGATCTTTCAAAGAAGAATCCGATAGATAAGGATATTTATCCTCCTTCACTAAACTTAAGTCAGGGAAATTATCTAAAAATAGCTTTGCAAAATTTGTTTTCCATAAAAGATTCTTGTTACCTCTGTAATCAACCCCCATGTAATCCTCAGCAAAGTATTCATAACCAAAAATATACTTTTTTGCACATCTATGGATTTCCTCCATTACTTTATTAATATCTTCTGGAGAAATATGAATTAGAACTCCATTTGTCATTACCAAGTCAAAGGATTTATCTTTAAATGGAAGATTTAATGCTGAGCCAGTTATATTATGAATGTCTTTTCCCTTGGTTAGCTCTTTGGACTTATCCACCGCATAGTTTTGAATCTCAACTCCATAAAGATTTCTAAGTCCCAATTTATCATGAAGGGAAATTAACTGAACACCTACATTTGAGCCGACCTCCAACACCGAGCCTACTTGAAGATCTTTAAAAAACAGCTCGTTGATTTTGTCCCTTGTGATCCCAAGGTTTTGAACATAAAGTGCATTGAGCTGTTCAATTGTAATGGGATTTCTGTCTGTGTAGTCCTTACCAAATTCCCCTGCCCAGTTTTCCATTTGTGGTGTTTTTTCAATCATTGTGTGTATTGATTGCATCAACCCCTATTTCAGCTAATCTGTTCTTCAGAGCATCTATAGAAAGAAGATTGTCATTTGAAGTATATTCTTGATAATTAACAGAAGGTTTGCCCAATAAGTACGAGTGCTTAATATTACTTTGGTACCTCTCTATCTGAGAAGTTATGACAAAAAACTCCCCCATATCTAATGTTCTTGGCACTTCTTGTGAATTAACTAAAACTTCATGAATCTTTTCACCAGGCCTAATTCCTACAGTTTTAATTTCCTTGTCATATTTATATAAATCTTTTATCGCCTGTATAACATCTATAATCTTAAACCCATCAGGCTTTGGAATAAATATTTCTCCGCCTACACCATATTTTAGAGAATTAAAGATAAGGGCTATTGCCTTGGCCGGTGTGATAAAGAATCTGGTCATTTTATGATCAGTGATAGTTAAATCTTCATTCTTAATAATTTTCTCCCTGATCATGGGTATTAGAGATCCAGTGCTTTCCAAAACATTTCCATATCTTACACACACAAATAAAGTTTTATGATCTCCTTTGCTATAATTGCTCTCAATGAATATTCTCTCTCCCAAAAATTTTGAAGCACCATAAGTGTTTACTGGTAAACATGCCTTATCTGTAGAGATATAAACTGCCTTGGAGACTCCAGTTTCAAGACAAGCATGAACAACATTCAGTGTGCCCAGTATATTTGTTTTAATACATTCTTCAGTATTGTACTCAATAAGATCAATTCTTTTAAGTGCTGCAGCATGGATGACTATATCGCACCCATTCATAGCTCTTTTTAATCTTTCATAATCTCTAACATCTCCTATAAAACTTTTAACTTTAACATCAGTAAAAACCTGCTTTAAATCATAGTGCTTAAGTTCATCTCTGCTCAAAACACGAATACTTTTAGGATTAAACTTTAAAATATCTTTAATAAGATGGCGACCTATAAAACCTGTCCCACCTGTAATCAAAACAGTCTTATCCTTGAATATCTCTTCCATGTCAAATTTTAACGCTGGAGGTATTTAAGTTTAACGATGGCCTTTGGCATACAGCGCTTATGTGCTACAGAGGTTAAGTTTATTTATCCTAAATACCAAATTAATTAGGTGGGGATAAATAAAAGCATAACTATTAAAGATTCCACGGCTCATTGGAAAGATGGTTGAACTTGTAAGGTCTTCGCATAAGGTCTTTAAAATAAAATATCCTATCGGAAATTTTCCGGGGTGGTACAGGGATGAATGAGAAAGAAATTAAAGAGAGTTTTTTTACTTGGGCACACAAGTTAAAGGATAAAGAAGTAAGTGGAAAAAAGTTATATGATTACTTTGAATATAATGGAATAAATTTATGGTGGTTTTGCATCATAGGCGTCTGTCAGGAGATGAACCAGTATCAAAGGAAAGTCCCCCTCCCTAAAAAAGAATTGAATCTTAGGATGAATATTTTTCCAAAAATTGAATTGTTAATTGATTTCTTAAATGGTTTTATTGGAATGATAGTTTATTCCAGCTACAAAAAGAAGAAAGATCCAGTAACTTTTGTAACAATGGACAGATATTGGAAGGATGTATATAATCCAGAAACAAAAAATTATGAAAAAGTTGATGATTTTTTTGATTCTTTAATTAAAGAAAACCAAAAATTCGGAAAATCAACACTTTCAATTGGGGAATTACAGATATTGCAGACACGTTCTCTTGAATCTTTCTTGAATTTATTTAACAGAAGAGTAAAAAGACCTGATTCTCCCTACGCTTCAATCGAATCTTTCTGGAATTTAAATGTATTAATTAAACAATTTAGAGCAAGAAGACATTTTAGAAAGATTTGGAGAAAAATCAAAGGAAGTAGTGATTTGCATAAGATTCTTTATGAAAAAGGAGATATTTTAGGCGAGAGATTAATGAATTTTTTTGATTATTATTTTCAAGTTGTTCTGCCAAGAAAAATGAAATTGCTTGAGATGTCCAGGAATTTTTTAAATAAAGTCCATCCAGAAGCAATTTTATTGCAGAATGAACGGGGAGGATGGGAGCAAATTTTAATTTATGCTGCAAGAGAGAAGGGAATCAAGACTATTGCGTTGCAGCATGGGGTCGTCTACAAATTGCATGAAGGCTACTTTCAACTCGGTGAAAATAAGGAAAACAAAACATTTCCAGATGTTTTTTGTGTTTTTGGACCAGAAGTGAAAAATATTCTGGTTAAAGAGTTAAAATATAATAAGAAAATGATTGAAGTAGTTGGACAGCCCAGATATGATAAGATTAAGAATTATCTAATGCCAGATTTAAGAGAGAAATTTATAGAGAAATACGGCATTGACAAAGACAAAAAAATATTTTTGATTGCCACACAGCCACTTATAGACATTTTGAGAGACAAATACTTTAATGGTACTATGGATGTGTTAAAGAAATTTAAGCAAATACAAATAATAATAAAACCACACCCTGCTGAAAAAGACATATCATTCTATAAGCATAGAATAAAAGAGAATAAAATAAATGCAGTTATTTTGGATAAGAAGTTAGATACCTTTGAAGCATTAACTTCATGTGACTATTTTATTACTCTCAGTTCTACTGTTGCATTGGAAGCAATGATGTTTAAGAAGCCAGTTTTTATTTTTAATTTTCCAAACTCTCTCGGAACATTACCTTGGACAAAAGAAAATGCAGCCATAGAGTTTAATAATAAAAAACAAGCCACAGAGTTTATACAAAAAATCCTGAAGGATAATAATATTCTCAAACCATTATTAGACAACGGGGCAAGGTTTCTAAGGAAGTATTATTATAATCTGGATGGCAAGGCGACTGAAAGGATTTATAAAATAATAAATAAATTAACTAACGATGAAGGTGGACGTAAAAAAGATTAAGAAATCAATGAAGGAATTTTACTCAAGTTCCAAGCCCTATTTAGCCCAGCTGAAAAAACATGATATTTCAGTTTATTCTAAATACTTAAACAAAATACTCCAAATGGCTCCCAAGGGCGCTAAGATATTGGATTTAGGTTCTGGAGCAGGGCAAGTTGCAAATTTTCTTTCAACTAAGGGTTATGTCGTAACTGGAGTAGATATTTCCCCATTATTTGTAAGGGAAGCAAACAAGGCTAAAAAAGCAAAATTTAGAGTTATGGATGTCACCCACTTAGATTTCCCCAAAAATAGTTTCGATGTAGTTATAAGTGCTGAGACAATTGAGCACGTCCTAGAACCAAGAAAAATGTTGTTCGAGATCAATAAAGTTCTAAGGCCTCGCGGCCTTCTTTTCTTGCGTTATCCAAATCGCCAGAATAAGCTCAAACAACTTTTAACATTAATTACCAAAAAAACAAGGTTTGAAATAACCAGGCCGAATTTAAGTAAGAATGTCTTTGGAAATGATGAAGATCTTTGTCACAAGGTTTCAACAGCAGATATTCTAGTTGTTTTAAGAAACAATCACTATAAAATTCTAGAAACAAAGCCATTTTTCTGGAGAGCAGGCTTAATAATCGCAAGAAAACCATAGTATTTTAAATTATAATCTCATTCAGATTTTATGAATATAATGTTTCAAGTTGGATCATGGCATTATGATAAGGGTGGCACAGATCTATTTGTCAAAACTCTTTCTCACTGGTTAGCAAGAAGAGGACATAATGTGGTGGTTTTAGCACATAGATTTGAGGATGAAAAATGCGATGATGAAGACATTCATTTTGGTAGGGGAGTTATTAAAGTTAGATACACTCCTTCTAGGAAAAGGGGTAAGAGGTTTAACCCAATAGCTTATTCTTTGCGCCTTTTTGTCACGGCTAAATATTTATATAAATTAGCAAAATCAGAAAAAATAAATGCCCTGATTGTCGGCGAGACAGAACTGGCCTCTACAATTTTTGTTAAATTTTTAGGTACAAAAATAATTTGTAGAGGGGGAGCTCTTATGTACGAAACCATGAGCAAGGAGGTTTTCAAAGAGCGTGGCAGAAATCTTTACTCCAAGTTTTTCATTTTCCTGATAAAAATTTATAATAATTTAACATTGAAACTGCCAGACGTTATGATTCCAGTAAATTCTTCAGAACATGAATTCATGAATTCCAAAAAACGTAATGGTGCTCAGATATTTACAATCCCCCATGGCGTAGATACAAAGTTATTCAAACCCTTAAAAAAATCTAAGAAAAAGAACAAAATTTCTATTGCGTATGTTGGAAGATTAGCCCCAATAAAACATCCGGAAATAGCTCTCAAAATTTTCCAGAAAGCATCAAGAGGAAATAAGAATACTGAGTTTTTTTGGGTAGGTCCTCTTGACCCCTCTTTCGAGAAAAATTATTTTGAGAGGCTGAAGTCTAATTTAATGATAAATAATGCAAAATATCTCAACAGGATAGATAATAATAATCTTCCTTTTTTTCTTCAAAAAATGGATATATTCTTGCAAGTAGAACAGCAAAGAAATGTCTCTCGTTCTACAACAGAAGCAGCTGCATGCGGGATTCCAATAGTCGCATTGAATGAAGGCAAGGAAGAATATGGCTTCTTCACAATGAAAAAAACAGAGGCAATAGACGAGTTAAAAAAACTGATAAATGACAAAGAATATAGAAAAAAAAGGTCAATTCTAGCAAGAAAGATAATAGAAAGAGATTTCTCAGAAGATATTATCTATGGCAAATATCTTAAATTACTTAGAAGGCTAGAAAAAAATGGATAAAAAATTAGAGAAACAATGGCAGAAAATCTGGAAGGCTTCCAATGGAAGCACATATCAAAGCATCGGTTGGATAAAATCCAGAGAGTCAGCAGGCCAAAAACCAATATTCACATTAATTGAAGAAAACGGAATCATTTCAGGAGGAATTGTAGCATTTGAGAAAACAAAAAACTTCCCATTTCTAGGAAAAAAGAAGATACTTCTTGCAGAAGGAAGTCCAATCGTTTTAGATAAATCAGTTTCAGTCAGGGTTTTAAAGATGTTCAAAAAAACCTCAAGAGATTACGCATATGGAGAATGTTATGCGAATGTTATATCTCCTGAAGAAAATGAATTTATCAAAGGCGGATTTCATAAAACAACAAGCCATACATCAATGTTAGATTTATCTCTGAGTGAATCTGCATTATTCAGTAACATGGAGAAAAAGTCAATTAGGTGGGGAGTGAATTATGCAAAAAGAAATGGACTTTCTTTTACAGAGCCAATGGAACCTAATGAGATAAACAGTTTTTATGAGCTGTATAAAAAAACGGCAGAAGAAGGAAGATTTCAGCCGGAAAAAAAAGAATTCCTGAAAAAGTTAATTGAGGAAGGGACAGGAAAGCTATTTCTCATAAAATTGAAGAACAAAATTTTGGGAGGGGGACTTATTCTTCTGGATGTTAACAAGGAATATTCTATATTAAATCTGACGTCCTGTACAGAAAAAGGATTAAAGCTGCAAACAATGCCATTCCTTTATTGGAACCTCATATTATATAGCAAGAGTTCTGGAATGAAATATTTTGATTTTGGAGGGTACGATGTTGATGCAAGAAAGGGAGATAAGTTATACAATATAAATAAATTTAAGGAAAGATTTGGAGGCAAGATAACTCCACAACTAATTTTTTCTACAAGTCTTTTTTATGCATCCTTAAGGAATCTATCAAAAAAATCAAAATTATTAAGGAGAATATATGAAAAAACAAAATCAAGGTGAGCCAAGAACATTGATGATTGGGTTGACACCTCCGTTAGAAGGAGGGAGCGAAACACATATTTATGAAATAAGCTCTCGGATTGAAAATGTAACTGTTCTGACCCAGAAAAATTCAAAATGTAAAAAAAAGATCGGGCTTCCTATCTTGAAAAATCCAGGATTGATAAAGAACCTGTCATTTTTCATTTCAGCTACATTATACTCATTTTTTTTATTATTTTCTAAAAAAAAATATGATGTTATCCATATTCATGAAAACCTTCTTTATATTCTAGCACCAATACTAAAAATTAGATACAAAATAATAATCACTGTGCATGGTATCACAGGATTCAAGTTTTATGAAAATAAATTTCTTTGGTTTTTTTTCAAAAATTTTCTTAGGTCTGCAGATAAGGTAATTTCAGTTAGTCTTGCAGATAAGGAGTTGTTAGAAAAAGAAATATTCTCCTCAAAGATAGAATATATTCCAAATGGAGTTGATATAGACATTTATAAAAAGATAAAACTATCCAAGAATGAAAAAATAATCTCTTTCGTAGGTAGAATACATAAGCAAAAGGGACTTGAATATCTTCTGGAGGCATTTCAAGAAATTTCAAAAAGATTTCCAGAATACAAACTAGTTATTTTTGGAAAAAATGAGGGTTCTTATTACAAGACTCTTTCCTCAAGATATAAAAATAAGAGCTTAATATGGAAGGGGTTTATCTCTGATAGAAAAACTCTCTTTTCCGGAATTTCTTCATCTGAGATGCTTGTATTCCCATCTATGTGGGAGGCCCTCCCTTGGCCAGCCCTTCTTGAAGGGCTTGCATCCGGCAGACCGGTGATTGCATCAGATCTGCCAGGAATGAGAAGAGTATTCAAAAACAATGAAAATATTGTTTTGGCCAAACCAGGTAGCTCAGTCGATTTAGCAGAAAAAATCGCTCAGTTAATAAATCAAAAATCTAATGCTAAAAAAATAGGACTTAATGGAAAAAAGATTTCACAAGAATATAGCTGGTCAAGTATATCCAAAAGAATTCACAAAATTTATAAGCTCTTTTCATAATCAATAATAAAATGGCACAGTTACAGAATGAATGGAAAAAATATTGGGAAGACAGAGTTTCTACTGATGGTTCTTACTATGGCAAAACAGGCTCAAATGCGGACAAAATAATCAATATTCTGAAAATAAAAAAGGGAGACGTTGTTTTCGATATAGGGTGTGCAGTTGGAGCACATCTTTCTGATATAACTGACAAAACAGGCGCAGATTGTCACGAGATAGATATCTCTCCAATAGCTATAAAGCTCAATAAGGACAAAAGAGTGAAAACTCGTGTAGCAGATATGGAAAAAACATCCTTCCCAGATAATTTTTTCACCAAGGTCTTTTCATTAGGCGTATTTGAGCACATGCCAAGGTCTCTTTCTGTAATGAGGGAGTTGAATAGGATAATGAAGCCCCATGGACTAGCATATATAACTGTCCCAAATAAATTTTCTTTCTTTCATATAACAAAGAATATCAAAATGCATCTTGGAACTTGGGATTTAGGATATGAAAAAAGCTTCACAAAAAATGAAATTCAAAAAATTGTTAATAAATCAGGATTCAGATTAGTTTCTTATTGGACAGAACCTCATATTCAAACAGCAAATATATTTAATAGACTTGACAATTACTTAAATAAAATTAGTAAGCAGCATTTTGGCTTCTTTGTCCATTTTGTTGTCGAAAAGATAGGGAATGTCAAATAAAATAATTTTTAGTATAGACGTTGAGCCAGACCTTCATACTGGAAAATTTGATGGAATAACTATTGGGCTTTCAATATTCGAAGGTCTATGCGACAAACACAATATAAAACCAACTCTTTTCGTAACTGGGACCTGCATACAAGAACACCCAGACATTTTTACCAAGCTCAAAAAAAAAGGATGGGATATATCATCTCATGGATTTTCACATAAACGGTTTGATGAAATGTCTTTCTCAGAAAAAGAAGATGAATTAAAATCAGTTCTTAAATTATTCAAGAATAAACTAAAGATGGTACCAAAAGGCTTTAGAGCGCCCCAACACAGCATTGATTCAGACACGCTAGACCTTCTTGAAAAATATGGGTTCGAGTATGATTCTTCTTATACCCCTTTAAATCTCCTTCAATTATTTTTCTTCCCTTCAAGATTCAAAAAATGGCTTGGAAACTTTATTTCACCACTAAATCCTTATAAAATAAGAAAAAATCTAATTGAGATTCCGACATCATCATTAATAATCCCATTTGTTTCTTTAACAGTAAGAATCTTCCCTAAGTCACTAATTAGAATTTATCTATACAAACTAAGGTGGTTTTACAAGGAACCGGTCTTTTATGCACACTCTTGGGACTTTATAAAATTAAATGAAAGTAAGGTAGACAGTGCATTTTCTCACAAGAGATTTATTAAGAACTTAGATTACTTAATGTCCTTACAAAAATGAAGACCATAAAAAAACAAAAATCAAATCCCCTTATTTCCATAGTTATTCCAGCGTACAATGAGGAAAAAGTTATAGGGGATTGTATAAAGACACTTCTCAATCAGACTTATGAAAATATTGAAATTATAATTGTGGATGACGGTTCCAAGGACAAAACAAAAGATATTGTGAAAAGATTTAGTTCGGTGAAATTAATTAATGGTTTACATAAGGGTCCTGGAATTTCAAGAAATCTTGGAGCAAGCAAGGCAAAAGGAGATATCCTTGTCTTTGTAGATGCAGATATGACTTTTGATAAGGATTATATAAAGTTTCTCACGCTTCCGGTAAGAAAAGGAGAGTGCATAGGCACAGAAGAAAGATTCCAAAAATCTTCTAATTTGCACAATATATGGAGCAGATGCTGGGGGCAATATGTGAAAGAAGATAGGTTTGGAAAGGACAAGAAAGGCATTGTATTCCGTTCCATAATAAAAGAAGAATTTCTTAAAATGGGCGGATTTGACCCAAAATACGGCTATGCAGATGATCAAACATTTCTTATAAAATTTGGAGCAAAGCCAGATATAGCAGATAAGGCCATTTGTTATCACAAAAATCCTGAGAGCTTGAAGGAAGTATTTCACCAAAGTAAATGGATTGGAGCATCATTATTTGTCCACCACCCTATTTTGAGTAAAAAGCATCTTTTCATTCCAATTTTAGTTGGAGGAATATTGGGAATCATTCCTGCTTCATTTTATCTATTTTTAAAAAAAATAGTAAAAAAAAGATTTTCTCCAAAAAATCCCATTGACGTTGGATATCTTGCAATATTTTCATTTACAAGGGTTCTAGGAATATTAATCGGAGTTTTGAAAAATAATCTATTTGGTATTAATTACAGATAATTTTTAATACATCCTCACTTCATCTTCCTATGGCGAAGTCAAAAAAAAACCTAAAGATACTAGAATTAACAAACTTCACTGCAGGAGGTTGCGGAGTTGGAAAACGCGTTCTTAGAGAGTCAGAGATTCTTTCAAAAAGAGGGCACAATGTTCAGGTCTTCTCTTCAAACTTCATAAAGGGAAAAAATGAAACCTGCCCCCTAGAGGATAAAATTTCAGGGGTAAAAATAAAAAGATTTCCAGCAAAAAATCTCGGAGGAGAAAGTTTTATGTCGTGGCAGTTTGAGAAGGAAGCGATTAAATTCTCTCCAGATGTGATAATCGCCCACGCATACAGGCATTTACATACCACTCGTGCATTGAAAATAGCCAAAAGATTGAATGCAAAATGCTTTTTGGTTACTCATGCTCCTTTTGATCGCGCAAGCTCAAGAAATGTAGGAGAGAACTTCATTGTAAAAATCTATGATAGACTAATCGGAAAGCCGTCTTTAAAAAAATTCGATAAGGTTATAATTATTTCAAATTGGGAAATGCCATACCTTAAAAAACTAGGAGTGGATAAAGAAAATATCTTTTACATTCCTAACGGAATAGAGGATTCTTTTTTTTCAAAACAATCTAAGAAATTTAATAATCATATTATCTACACAGGAAGAGTCTCTCCAATAAAAAACTTAGAGATTGCATTGAGGTCTCTTTCTGAATTAGATACTCCATTTAAGTTTACAATATTTGGACCGGCAGATTCTCTTTATCTTGCAAAATTAAAAAAGATTATTGAACTAAGTGGTATAGCTAATAACGTAATATTAAAGAATAGGACATATAGTCATAGTGAACAAATAAAAGAGCTAGATAATTCCACATTCTTTATTCTTCCATCTTTAAGTGAGGGAATGCCCCAATCCCTTATTGAAGCAATGGCAAGGGGAAAAATAGTCATAGCTAGTAATAACAAGGGAAATTCAGATATAATTTCAGACGGAAAAAATGGATTTCTTTTCAAGAATAGGGATAAAGAAGATTTGATAATCAAACTAACAAATATTATATCTCTTCCAAAATCAAAACTTCAGAAAATTCAAAAAGAGGCTATAAAGACTGCCGAAAAATATAAGTGGGGCGAACTAATAGACAAACTTGAGAGTCTATTCTAGATATTTTGTAGTATCTACAATATTTGCCCAATAAAATCCTTCTTTCCTAAGTCTGCAAGCTAAACAAGTTCCGCAATGTTCCTTACTCCCGATATAGCAACTGAATGTTTTTTTAAAATCAACATCAAGTTTCTTTCCAAGAAGAACAATATCTTCCTTGTCCTTTTTTATCATTGGAGCAAATACCTTAAATTTTCCTGAAAATCCAACTTCTCCAATCTTGTTAACAGCCTTAACAAAATCTTTGCTGGTATCAGGGTATCCTTCCTTCCCTTCAGATTTAAATCCCAAAAAGATATCGCACTGAATTCTCTTTTCAATTAAAATCTTTTCAGCAAGTGCAATGGCATATGTAATAAAAATCAAGTTTCTTGCAGGAACATACCATTTCTCGCTTTCACTTTGAGTATTCTTAAGATCCTCTTTGTTAATTTTTTTCACATCCCCTGGCTTGTTTATTAGTGAGGTAGAGATTTTGCCTAATTCTTTTAGCCCAATCTCATAAAAATCAGCAGAGAGATCTAAGGCACAATGTTTAGAAAATTTCCTTTCGGCCTGAACAGACTTCTGACCATAATCAAAAAAAAGCACTATAATCTTATCGTATTTTTTAGTTTTTTTAATATAATGTGCGGTTACAACACTATCCAAGCCACCTGAACAGAGTATTATCCCCCATTTCATCTAAATTTATTGCTAATAAACTTTATAAGCTTGTATTTACCCTCCTTTAATATGAAAGGAAAACTAGCAAAAGACCTTCAAAAAGGAGATAAAATACTTATAGGTGGAGAAGAATTAGTTGTAGAGTCTATAGAACTTTCTGAAATAGGCAAACAAGGCACTCAAAAATGTAGGATTGAGACAAAAAAATCTTCAGGGGAGAAAATAATATTAGTTAGACCCGCAGATTACCCATTTAACTGCACTTAAAAAATGATAGATGTCATAATAACCTCTTACAATGAGCCAAAAGCCACACTGAGGGCAGCAAATTCTTTTCTTTCCCAGAAATCTAATGAAAGTTTTAGAGTTACAGTAGTAGACCCCTTTCCAGATGTGGAAAAATTTTTAAAAAAAAATATAAAAGACAAAAGATTCAACTTTTTTCTTGACCCTGGAGAAGGAAAGAGTTATGCATTAAACCTTCTTTTTCAGGAATATGCTTCAAATGATCAAAATGATCTTTTCATTCTAAGCGATGGAGATGTTTACGTTTCATCTAACACAATTAAAGAAACACTTAATGCATTCAATGACAAAAAAGTGGGCTGCGTAACTGGGAAGCCAGTATCAATAGATTCAAGAAAATTAAAATACGGATACTGGTCTCATCTTTTTTTTGCAGGCATAGACAGAGTAAGGAAAGACCTATCAAATAAAGAAAAATTCTTCGAATGTTCAGGATATTTATTTGCTATCAGAAAAGGAGTTATTCTAGATTTTCCATTAGGGGCTTCAGAAGATTCCATAATTCCATTTTTATTCTGGAAAAAGGGATATAAAATCAAATATATCCCAAAGGCAGAGGTATATGTTAAGAATCCAGATAACTGGAAAGATTGGCTTTCCCAAAAAATTAGAAACATAAAGGGTCATGAAACTTTAGAAAGAATAGCTCCAGACCTGCCTAGAACCAAATCATTATTCAATGAGATAAAATGGGGGGCTTTATTTGCACTAACTTATCCAAGAAGTTTCAACGAGGTCATATGGACTATAGAGTCTTATTTTGCAAGAATTTATCTCTATTTTAAAGCATTTAAGGAAATAAAAATGAAAACAGTTTATAGAGATGGTTGGAGAGAGACTGAAATCTCATCAACTAAACCTTTAGATTGAGAATCTCAATTATTTTATTTTTCAGTTCTTCTAAGGATCTAACAATCGGCATAGACCCAATCACTATCGCACTTAGGTATTCTATGGCTTCTTCAACAGGTTCATCAATCTTAAGTCCAATTGAAGGTATTCCCTTTGCATACGCATATCCTAGTTCCCAAGCTGTTCCAGATCCGACATTTAACCCATCTAACGAAGCAATAACTAAATCGCACTCGTTAAAGCCCTCAATTATGTCTCCATGAAATACACGTTCAACATCATCTATCCCCCTGCATATTCCAACATCCCTATGGGGCAGGAATGTATCCAATCCAATGGATTTACACAATAAATCAATCTTCAATAATCTTTCTTTTTCGCTCTCAGTACCAAGTTTCCCTGCAAGATATATTTTCATATAATTATTGCATTAAATAAGTTTAAAAAATCATTCTTTTTTGCTTAGATATGGTTAATATCACAATAATCAAACTGGGGGCGAAAGGAGATGTAGTGAGGACTCTGCCAGTGCTAAAAGCAATAAAAAATAAATATCCTGAATCCACCATAACTTGGATAACTAAAGAAAATTCTATACCCATATTAATTGGAAACAAAGATATAGATAATTTAATTTCACCTCATGAAATAACTAACTTTCAAACAGACATAATGTATAATTTTGATATGGATGAAGAAGCAACCTCAATTGTTTCAAAAATACAATCCTCAAAAAAATATGGATTTTATTCATCAGGAGGATATCCTGCAGCCTTAAATATCGGAGCAGAGTATTATCTCAACACATTATTTGACGATTCTCTTAAAAAAGAAAATAAAAAAACTTATCAGGAGATGATTTTTGAAGCAGCAGAGCTACCATATCACAAGGAAGAGCCAGATATATTTCTGTCAGAAAAAGATTTGGGATACTCAAATGAGTTCATAAAATCTAACAATATCAATTTAGACAACCTAATCGGAATACACCTTGGAGCTTCTTCAAGATGGCCTTCTAAAACTTGGGCAGAGAACAAGGTTAAAGAGTTTATAATCAAAGCTAAGCAAAGGGGTTATGACATCTTACTTTTTGGAGGGCCTGATGAGAAAGACAGGCATGAAAAACTTACCTCGGAACTAAAAAAAGAAAATGTTTCCATTTTTCAAAATAATCCAAATAACACAGACAAGGAATTTGCAGCATTGGTTAACATCTGTAAAAAGATGGTATGTTCAGATAGTTTCTCCCTACATGTTTCTATTGCCCTCAAGAAACCGACTATAGGATTATTCTTTTGCACTTCTCCATATGAGGTAGAAGGATATAGCTATCTAGATAAAATAATATCTCCTGTGCTATATAGTTTTTTTCCAGAGAAGATGGACCAATATGATGAGGGCCTAGTAAATAGTATTTCAGCAGATGAAGTCATAAACAAGCTTTAATAGGCATAAATAAAAACCCAAAAAACCTATTAAAAACAATGAATTCATCTTCAGATATATCAGAAAAAAGAAAAGAGAGGTTAGTCAAATGGCTAAAAAATCGAAATAATCTCATTCTTATTGGGATTATCCTTCTTGCATTAGTTCTTCGTCTTTACTATTTTGATATCACAAACTCCCAGCCACTTTGGTGGGATGAAGCAGATTATATGGCTTATGCCAAGAATCTTGCAGGCCTTCCTACAACCTGGATAGTTTCATCCCAGCATAATTCAATATATCCCTTTTTTGCAGCCATCCTTATCAAACTAGGATTAAGTGAGGAGATAATGAAATTCCTTCTCGGGATAATCCCCTCTTTCATAGTGGTGATATTAGTCTACATAATTTCTAGATCGATGTACACAGATAAAAGGCTTGCATTGATAAATACATTCCTCATGGCTATTATTTGGGAAGTGCTCTTCAATTCAATGCGATTTCATGTAGATATTCCGGCTCTCTTGCTTGGATTTATAGCAATCTATGTTTTCTGGCAAGGATATGAAAAACAAAAACCTCTTTTTGGAAAAATAAATTATAGGTGGGCCATACCTCTTACAGTATTTTTCACAATTCTGACATATAGCACAAGAAGAGGATATTTTGTATTCGGATTCTTTTTCTTGGTTTATATGCTTGCAACAAGAAAATGGAATGATCTTCTAAAAGATAGATATAATTGGATTGGTCTTGTCCTAGCGATCATCATGATTCTCGTAATAGAATCTCTTGTGTTTTTAACACCTATAACACAAGTAGCAGGAAAATATAGCAATCCAGAATCTTCATTCAATCTCCTTCCTCTGAATGTTTTCAAGGCATTTTTCATGAATAATTCTAATGCGGTTCTAAGCCCCCTTCTTTATTTATTCTGGATAGGACTCATTCTGATAATTGCAGGCATCGTCTTATCTTTTGGATATATAAAGAAAAGCAAAAATCCAAATCTAAAGGCAGACATTTTCTTCTTGATAACTATCTTAGTAACTCTCTCTTATTTTTTATTTTATCAACAAGCTCAAGGAGACTTTGGAGAAGCAAGATGGTATTTCCCCCTCCTCTTTGGAGCAATTGTTTGCATTTCAAGAAGTACACTATTTATCTCAGACCATATTAAAAAATATAGCAAGATCTTAGCCATTGTTTTCATATTGGCGTTAATAGGTTATGGAGGATATGCCCAAGTGATGCAAGCAGACTCATCAATTAAGTATCGCGCCTCATCCTTCCAAGGAATCAAGGATGTTTCCTTATCTGTAAATTCATTATCTGTTGAAAGCGATGTTATCCTAGGATACCCCACACCCCAAATAGCATATTATACTGAAAGGACAGCTATAGAAGCAGATTGGAGAGCTGACAAGCCACTTTCGGAGTTAACACCCGAAGAGTTCATCCAGATGCTCAAGGACAATCCAGATATAAAATACCTGATAATTAGTATGTTTGATCCAGCATATCCCCCATGGATGGCAAAAGTTAATTACGCAAGACACCCTCAAACTGGCCAGCCAGTGATGGTAAGCTGGCAGCTTCCACTTACTAACAGTTCAATTGACTTCGTTAACAATGTCCAAGACATTAAACCAGGAATATCTTACGGAGATATTGCATTCCAGTTCAAAACTGCATCCCAAGACACATTTGCATACGAGATCATTAGACAATAACTATGAATAAGTTAAAAAAAAACTTAGTAATCTCAGCAATAACATTGATTTTATTGATATCAATTCTTTTCAATTCAGGATTTTTTTTCACGTTCAACAACAAATCATCTTCAGATATTGCAGATAATCCATTTGAATCAATTAGCGATGACAAGAAATCAATGATTATTCCTCCAGAAAGCTCTCCATTGATAGATACAGATAGCTATGACGCATTCGGATTACTAATCAGAGAAACTAATGATTCACTCTCTTATTATGTAAGAGAAGGAAAAGGGCATGTCTATAATGGCGAAGGCCGAATTGTACGCTGGCAGTATGATCTTCCAAGTAGATCATGGACTAATTATTCTATTGTTTATGATGATGAATATGACTCTAGGAATGTAGGGGGTGGACAAATAGGAGACAAGACATTTTTATTTTTTACTAGGTTAGAGTCTTCATGGGACGCGACATTTCAAGACATGGGATATATCTTTTCTGAAGATAACGGCCAATCTTGGAGCGAGTATAAAAAGATCCTCTCTAATGAAACTGTTGATTTTTCATCCCCATATGGAGGTATTGTAGAAATAAACAAGAATTATAAAAAGATTTATTATCTGCCTTATTATGGCTGGAACGGAAAAGAACATTTTGTAAGGATGTTTGTTTCTTCAAATGGTCTAGAATGGAAAGAAGGCCCAATCATCTATAAAGGGATGAAAGGATTTGTAGAGCCAACAGTCACTAAAATAGGAGACACCAACCTAATAGCTCTTTTGAGAGATGATGATCAAAATAAAGGATACGTTTTACAAACAACAAGCATCAATGGAGGGTTGACCTGGGCTAAGCCAAGGGAGACAAATCTCGGACTTGAAACAGGCACAAAAATACCTTGGATAGATTTTGACAAAGAAACAAATAAATTTATCACACTATACGGAGACAGGCAAGAATCTTCAACTCTCAAATTCTCTCATGGAGATGCTCAAAGAATATTCTATGACTCTTTTGCATGGAGCACTCCAACCATTTTAGATTATCATCCAAGAAACTGTTGTGGCTATCCCTCATTTGTAAAGATCAACAAGACAGATTATTTTTATGTACATTCAAAAGAGATGAATGACACAGACGCAGATACTTGGTCAGGATACCTGACTCTCTCATTAAATTAATCAGATAAGCAAACACTTTATAAAAACTATATTTAGAACTAAGAAGATTTTGAAAATAAATTAAATAATTTTACCCCCCAGCTTGCTGTGGCTGGGGCAAAACCATAAGTAGTTCTAAACCATCGCCCTTATATGGCTATTGAGCTTGAGCGAGCATGTCATGGTACCTACCGCATTCGATATCACAGGGTATTTGTTTTAAAGTATCGCAAGAAGCTCTTTCTGAAAAAAGTTCCTGTTGAATACGGGAAGGAGCCTCTCAAGGGTATTGGTGAGAGATACTGGTTCAAGTTTGATGCGATAGGTATGGAAGAAGATCATTTGCATATTGTCGTGGGCACAGCTCCCCGTTATGCGCCGAGTGAAGTGATGCAAATCATCAAGAGCATCATTGCGTGGATGATCTTCAAGCGATTCCGCGAGATCAAGCGAGAATTATGGGGAGGAGAATTTTGGAGCGATGGATGTCATATCGACAAGGTAAGTGACCATGGAGGATTGGATAAAATCAAGAAGTATGTTGAAGACTCTTCATGTATAGAAAAGGTAAAGCATCAGATACAGCTCATTCTGAAAAGACTTGGCTGGAGTTTAGACACTCTAGAACCTAGCCCCTGACTCCCACGGAATTTTACATATATTCTCTATTATCGTTAAATTTAAAATACTCCTGTCTTTAGGATTTTCATGGGTTCTCAAATCCAACAAGACACACAAAGGGTAATTGTCACAGGAGGATGTGGCTTCATAGGAAGCAATTTTCTTAGATTAATGATTGAAAAATATCCAAACTATCATTTTGTGAACATAGATAACTTGAGCTATTCAGGAAATCCAAACAACCTTAAGGACATTGAAAATAAAGAAAATTATGAGTTCATAAAGGCAGATATAAGGGACCATAAGGCAATGTCAAGTATAGTCCAGGAAGGAGACATAATCGTTAATTTTGCTGCAGAATCCCACGTAGATAATTCCATTAAAGACCCAGAGATATTCATAAGCACTAATGTCCTCGGAACCCATTCAATTTTAGAAGCAGCCCGCAAAAATAATGCAAGGCTCTTTATCCAAATATCTACAGATGAGGTATATGGCTCTCTTGGATTTGAAGACAATTCAAGTACAGAATCAGATACATTGAAGCCATCTTCCCCATATAGCGCATCAAAAGCTGCCGCAGAGATGATATGTCTTGGGAATCTTAAGACATTTAATCAGCCAATAATAATCACGCGTTCTTCTAATAACTTTGGACCATATCAATTCCCAGAAAAATTAATCCCTCTCTTCACTACAAATTTAGTAGAAGGAAAAAAAGTACCTGTATATGGCACAGGAAACAATATCAGAGATTGGATCTTTGTCCAAGATAATTGCGAAGCTCTGGATTTTCTAATCCATAATGGAAAACCAGGAGAAATATATAACATAGGGGGAGGGAATGAAATAACAAACTTGGCTCTGACAAAGAAAATAATCTCTGTCATGGAAAAGAATGATGATTTTATAGAATATGTAGAAGACAGGAAAGGCCACGATTTACGCTATTCGCTAAACTCTGATAAGATAATGTCCTTAGGCTGGTCTCCAAAGTCATCATTTGAAGAAGCAATGAATTTTACTCTAAACTGGTATAGGGATAACAATGTCTGGTGGGAACCTTTAAAAAATATCTCAGACAGGAGAACATCATGAAAGGAGTAATTCTTGCCGGAGGAACTGGCTCAAGACTTTATCCATGCACAAAAGTCACAAATAAACATCTCTTACCTGTCTATGACAAACCAATGATATACTATCCCATAAAAACTTTGGCTGAGGCAGGAATAAAAGACATATTGATAGTATCAGGTCCAGGACATGCAGGTCATTTTCTTAATTTGTTAGGTTCTGGGAAAGAATTTGGAGTTGATTTAAGTTATGACATTCAAGAGGAAGCTGGTGGAATAGCTCAGGCACTGAATGTCGGAAGAAAGTTCGTGGGAAATGATAAATGCGTCGTCATACTCGGCGATAATATATTTGAAGATAATATAAAAGATTCAGTTGAAAAGTTTACAAGACAAGAACAAGGGGCAAAAATATTCCTCAAGGAAGTTCCAATTGAAAGTGCTCAAAGATTCGGATGTGCGGTCATCGAAGGAGATAAAGTAGTATATGTAGAAGAAAAGCCAAAGGACCCAAAAAGCAATCTTGCTATGACTGGATTGTATTTTTTTGACTCAGAGATATTTAGGATAATAGATAGACTCTCACCTTCTGCAAGAGGAGAGTTTGAGATAACTGATGCAATAGACAATTATGTCAAGAATGGACAATGCACATATGAGGTTTTGAATGGGTTCTGGTCAGATGCAGGTACTTTCGAAAGCCTTCAGAAATCAAGCAATTATCTAAGCCAGAAATCAAATGGCTCAAATGGGGGCAACGAAATTGTAGATGAAATAAAAAGATTTCAAGAAGAGCTTGACTCACTAAAGAAAAAATTAACAGATGCTTTTCTATAATTCTTGAAGAACATTCTTCATTCTTTCAGATATGAACTTTATTTCATTATCCTTTAATTCAGGGTATATTGGCAATGAAATTATTTCTTCAACATATTTTTCAGTGACTGGAAGAGAGATTTTACTTAATTTCATATCTTTCACTATCTTTTGCTTATGACACGGCACAGGATAATGGATTCCGCAATGGATATTATCTTCTTTCAATCTTTTTATGATTTCATCTCTTTTTTTGCTATCAGTGCGGATTACATAAAGATGATAAGAATGTCTTCCATTTTCTTGATCTTCTGGAAGGACCAGCCCAGTATCATAGAGCAATTCACGATATAGTTTAGCTATATATCTTCTTCTCTCACTGAAATCATTTAATAATTCTAGTTGTTTTATCCCAATCGCAGCATGTATCTCACTAAGCCTGTAATTGTGTCCCAAGATAACATGATTGTATCTTCCATTTTCTCCATGGCTTATGAGCATCCTCATTTTTCTTGCAATCTCATCTGAGTCAGTTACGGCCATGCCTCCCTCTCCACATACAGTAAGGTTTTTTGTTGGATAAAAGCTAAAGCATCCAATGTCTCCAAATGTTCCTACATGCTTTCCATCATAGCGCGCATTATGCGCCTGGGCACAATCTTCAATCAAAAAGAGTTTATGTTTTTTGCATATTTTTTGCATTTCCTTCATATTTGCAGGATTTCCATAGATATGTACGGGCATAATAGCTTTTGTTTTATTTGTGATCAATTTTTCTATTTTCGTATGATCAAGAGTATAGGTTTTTTCATCAATGTCTGCGAAAACAGGCTTTGCTTTCAGGTGTAAAATTGGTTCTATGGTTGGCATTGTAGTAAATGAAGGCACAATCACCTCATCACCTTCTTCAATGCCCAATGCTTTCAGTGCGATTTCTATAGCAACAGTTCCATTTGCCATCGCAATAGCATGCTTTGCTCCAGAGAAATCAGCAAATTTTCTTTCAAATTCTATTGTCTTCTCTCCCAATACAAAAATGCCTGATTCAAATACTTCTTTTACAGCCTGAAGCATGTCATTGTTTACAAAGACTTTAGAGGTGAAAATTGGACTCTTCTCATCTATTTTTTCAACAGGAACAGCATTTTCCATATCAATGATTCTTCTAAATACACTTTCAAGCCCATCCTTCAATTTTTCAATATCTTTTTTCAGATTAAAGAAGCTTTTTTTAATTTTTTCTTCATCCATAGACAAAATAGGACTCTGATTTTCATTTATAACCTTTGTTATAATAGAATTCAATTGTTCTTCTCAGGCCATTCTCAAAAGAAATTTCAGGTTTCCACCCAGTTGATTTAGTGAATTTAGAGAAATCAGCAATAAAGTTTCTCTTGTTAATTTTATTTTCTCCTTCAGGGAAAGGTACATGGGTAATTTTAACATTCTTTCCAGACATTTCTTCCACGATTTCTTTAATTTTTCTCACAACCTCATTAAATGTCCTCCCCTCACCAGAACCTAACGTGAATACCTCTCCATTTGTTTTGTCTGAAATAGCAGAGAGGATAAAAGCATCCATATAATTTTGTATATAGCAATAATCTCTTACAAATTCACCATCTCCGTAAACAGTTAGATCTTCCCCCCTTAATGCCCTTCCGATCATGAAATTCAATATTCCCCTGTTAGGATTATCAATCCTCTGGCGCTCTCCAAAAACATTGGAAATTCTCAAAACTGTAGACTTTATTCCATGAACGTCGTAATAAATCTTAAGATATTTTTCAGCTATTAACTTATTAGCTTCATATATGGATAAGGGATTTTCTTTATCTAATTCATTAGGGCTAAGTTTATCAGTCTCTCCAATAACCGTCACACTACTTGCAAAAATTATTTTAGCATCCTTATTATGATTTTTACAAACCTCAAGTAATTTTATTACACCTACTAAATCTTCAGATATATCTTCTTCTGGATTAGCCATTGATTTTTTCAAATCTGTTTGCCAAGCAAAATGAAAAATGTAGTTCTTATCTTTTACAGCTTTTTCTAAATCTTCATTTTTAGATATCTCTCCTTCAATTACAGAAACCTTTTCTTTTATGTCTTGAATGTTTTCTAAACTTTTCCCAGACCTTACAAAAAGAGTGACTTCAGCACCCTCCTCAACAGCTCTTCTGGCAAGATTACTCCCTATAAACCCCAGACCTCCTGTAATCAAAATTTTTTTATCCTTTAGTTTTTGATCCATTTAAATGCCTAGATTAGAATTTTGTATAGCCTTAAACAATCTTAGAGTTTTTCCTATATCTTCATCAAGGTTCCCTTCAGGAACAAATCCTAATTCTTTAATTTTCCTGTCATCAACATGATAAGGCTTTTGGTTCAAAATGGGTGATTTAGTTATAGTTATATTAGTTTCAGGAGCATGTTTTTTAATTGCATCTATTATTTCATGCATAGTGTAATTCTTAGTCAAAACATTATATAATTCTCCAGGACTTCCATTTTTCTCAAAGAATTGAAGTGCTTTAATATCATCATCCAAACTCAAATAAGGCCTCTTGCTTTCTAAAGCGCTATCCCAGACAGTCAATGGCTTATTCATTGCAGCCAAATAGCAGAATTTATTTACGGCAGTATGGAACCTCATACCGATACTGGTTCCAAATATGGTCCCCTTTCTTAAAACAATAGTTTCAATTCCAAGTTCTTTGTAAGCATTTTTAACAAAAGATTCCGCCTCTAACTTTGCTTTTGCATAGGGGCTGGCAGGTTTCAAATCAATTGTTTTTTCATCAACAACGCCTTCAGCTTCACCATAAACAGAGGTAGTTGAAGGGAACAAGAATCTCTTAACCCCTGCCTTAGCAGACGCTTCTAAAACATTTTTTGTGCCTTCTAAATTCACCCTAAACGTTTCCTCCTCATTATTTATAGTGGAAGGTGCATCAGTGATTGCAGCCAAATGCACGACAAGGTCAATATCCTTCACGGCCTTTTCAACATCTTCCTTGTTCTTAATGTCTCCCCCTATAAACTCATATTTTTTATTTAGAGGAAGGTCAAATAAAGAACAATATCTCTGCACAAAAAAGTTGTCTAAAACTCTCACAAGTTCAACATCATCTCTTTTAGCATACTCTCTGATAAGTTTAGATCCTATATGCCCAAGTCCTCCAGTAACAAGAACCTTCATTCAATAACCTCATATGATAATGCAAAAGACTCACCTAATAAATAGTTAGAAAGATTATGAATAACCATCCTAGGAGATCTAATTTTTACAAGATCCCCCTTATCTATTGGACGATGAGTGTGATCTCGAAATACAAAAGACTCTTGCCCATCATTCGTTTCAACACTAATGCGGGTATAATCGCTACCCATGGTTCCAGGGTCAAAACCATAACTTACATCTAATACTCTTCCTTCAATTTTTCTTGTCAACATTCCCATATTTTTAAACAAATCATGGGGTTTAAATAATTTACGTTCTTTAAGGCTTTGCACATAATCTAAATACTGCACATTAACAAACTCTTTTTGCACATAAATAATTTATAGGTTAAAATAGCTTACTTATTTACATTAGGTACACTTAAATGGGGTCTTTTTTGAAGGTATTTCGCAGTTTCTATTTTTGCCTTCTTTTCTTCTTGTTCTGCTTCATCTTTTGGACCTATAGAAATCTTGATTTTTTGCTGCTGTTCAGCCTCAACTTTGGCTCCAAAATTGATAACCTTAATATCAATCCCTCCACCAGCCTTGCCAGAAACAATGGTATTGAGTTCTAATTCAATAGGTGCTTTAAACTCCCAGTCTCCTAATCCAGCAAGAGCCTGATTCTTCGTTTGCTCTATAAATTCTTTTATTGGACTGCCTGTTGTATCTGTTGGTGGTTCTAGCATTTTATATCCCCGATTTAAGCCTATTATCTTGTTTACAGAGCATCTGGCAGTTCTTTGCTATAGTTTGCCCTCCCTCATGCCAAGGTTTTATATGGTCTGCTTCCATTCCTTCTATCTCAAAGTGTTTTTTACATTTAGGACAAATACCTTTCTGTCTTTCGTATGCTTCTCTTTTCATATTATCTGTGAAAGAACGAATGTTTAGGTATCTCTCGTTTCTCGTTAAGACATAAGGATAAATCCCAGATTTTTTAGTAACATCATCATCTTGCATTAACTCAGTTATCTCTTTTTCCAGCTTCTTTGAATCAAGTTTTTTATCTTTAAATTCATTAAATAAAACTCCCCAAGGGACAGATTTCATTTCTTTACGATATTTGGGGAACGTTACTTTTACCCAATTTATAACTGCCTGAAAGTATAGCCATAGTTCATTTGCATTAGGGTCATGTTGATGCCTTGACATGTAATCCTCTATTTTCCCCTTTGAAATCCAGTCAATAGCCGTTTCCAAATACTCTTGTCGGATTGCACTACCGCTTAAATAATCATCACCTATTTTTGGTCTGCTATTTTTAGAAAAATAACGTTTGGCATCAGAAACCCATGAACCAGAATAAACGGCGTTTCGTAATTCTTGGTCTGTAAGCTGTTCTCCAGCAATATTAATTGTTCTGAACCATTCTAATTTTTCGCTATCTTTTCCTGAACACAAATATATCATCAAAGGATATTTTAGGATTTGCTCTCTTTTATCTTTTGGAAGATTGTGAAACGCCAATCCTTTAATTGAGAAGTCACCTGCGACATACTGGCAAAGTGAGATTGTTCTTTGCTGTCCATCTATTATCTCAAATGTTCCATCATCACGCACAGCCCAGTACATTACATTAAGAGGAAAATCCTTTGTAACAGTGTGAATAACAGCATCACGCTGTTTGTCTTTGTAAACAAATTCTCTTTGAAATGGTGGACGAATATCAAGTTTGCCACCGAACCCAACTACACCAGCTTCTGCATTGTCTTGATAACCTTTTGATAATTCGGCAACTGTAATTTTTTTGAGTTCTATCTTCATAGAATAATATTAGAAACTATTTATTTAAATTCTCTTATTCTTTATAAGAATTCTATTATATATCTTCTTGCCCTTAATCAAAGTATAGCACTCAAAACCAATCCATCTGGCACTATTGGCAATTCCTAGAACTTCAAATTGTTCAGGATTATGTTTATCTAAGAAAGTGATAGGCACACCCATTACTCCCTTATAATCAATAGGAATATCGCTTACTTTATCAACATTAATAATATCGTATTTATCATATTTTGGATATTCTTTTTCATGCCCTTTGTATGTTTTGTAAAGGATTAAATCTTCATGTCTTTTCTCAATATCTAAGTTTGTGAACCAAACAACACTACCCATACTAAAAAACTTTTTACCATCCTCTACTTTCTTTCTTGATTCTGTTGTTATGTCATAATTGTTTGGAACCTGAAACCATTTTGTCCCGCCATTATCAACGCCTAACCAAATCTTATTTTCTTTTATTAAGTTAAAAGTCTCCTTGTAAGTTATTGCATTTTGTTGTGCAAGTATTATGAATTTTTTATTATATTCTATTAACTGTGCGACATATTCTCTAAATAACGAAAATGGGGGATTGGTAACAACAATATCTGATTGTTTTAGCAACTCAATACATTCCTTGCTACGAAAATCTCCATCACCCTTTAAATGTTTAATTCCGATTTCTTTAGGGTCTGGGACATTATTTTTATTTTTGTCGCCAGTATATTCTAAGTAAATCGCTTTTTCAGATTTGTTTTGACTAAACAAATTCATTTGTTGATTTTTATAACAAGTAGTAATTAGTTTCTTCAAACCTAACTGTTCAAAGTTATATGAGAAATAGTGAAAGAAATTACTGACGCGAGGGTCATCACAATTACAAAAAACTACTTTGTTTTTAAAATGTTTTTTATAGTGCTTCAACTCTTTTTCAATATCAGTTAGTTGTGTATAAAAATCATCATTCTTATTCCCTCTTGCCTCATGTAATCTTTTATTTAACGATTTCTGTTTCATTTTTTGCTCAACTCCTTTATCTCTTCTAAGATTGCTTTTGTTGGGTCTTTCAACTTATAGATTGTTTTTCTTGCATCTTCTTCAGACATCTTCATCTCCAACCATCCAGCTTTTCTCAATTCAGATAATAAAACTGGAAGAGAGGTATCACCTGTAAGAACTTTTTCTGCATCTACCTTTGTAAACTCTTTATCTTTGAATTTGTTCCACAGTTTAGAATAACGCTTCATTATCCATTCAGGTAAATGTTGAACCATTTTATCACTACTTTTTATAAGTCATTAACTTATCTAATAACTGCTTGTATATAAACTTTTTGATAGAAATGCTTAAATAGTTACTTAAGTATTACCTAAGTAATGTCAAGACCACCAAAGTATAAAGAGTTACAAAAACTTGAGCTTGCTCAGAACATATCTATCAAGAAAAACTCCAAGATAAAAGTTTCAAAAGACAAAGCGATTAGAATTTTTGAGACAAAGGTTAGTAAAAATTCTTCTGGAGCCTATATATCTACTTCTCAAGATTTTGCAGGACATAGGGCTTATGTTATTATCATGGAGGAAAAGGTTCATGGATAGTGCAATAGAAAGGTTTATTAAGTCCAATGTTACACTTAGTAACATGGGTAAATTAATACAGAATTTACAACTTGAAAAAGAGGTAGAAGAAATATGTAAAGCTAATGCTTTCAATATAGACTTGCTTAGACCTGTGCTTCTAACTATGATGAGGGGCTATAATAACAAAGAGGTGGCTCAAAAATTAGGAGTACATAGAGTTACAATCCAGAGATATACTCATGCCTTAAAAAAACTTAAGGAGTCTGAATTTGAGAAAATAAAAAACTACGTACTAAATATAGAAAATGAAGAAGATAATAAAAATTAACAACGGAAAGAAGTTACATTCACCAGCTAGAATGTACACTAAGAAAGACCTAGAAGAGATGGGAGTTGATTACGTTGAAGGAGCAATATACTTCAATCGTGCTAAGCCAGACCAAAGCTTTCCAGAGATTTCAGAATTTGTTAGGAAAAATATGATAGTTCTGAATTATCCTGATTGTTCAGCAACTGTGTTTTCGGAAGAAGTGTTAAAGAAAGTAGTAGATAAACAAATTGAGCTAAACTCTGACTTTATAGTTTTTCCTTATTTTAAAAAAGAAAATGATTTTGACGTGAAATCTAAGGTTGACTTATGTGAAGAGCTAAAGCTTAATAGGAACTTCAGCAAAGAAATAGTATTAGAAATGTCTTACAAATCTGAGATGCCTCCACAGGAGCTTTCAGATTTGAGTCATAATTTTGATTATCTTTCAGTTTTCTATGGTGCTCCATTCGGAGGCTATCCTTCATTCTCAAAAGTTGTCAAGAGGGTAGTTACTTTTAAGGCACTTACTGGTAAAAGAGTGTTTACTATTGCAGTTCCATTTAAGTTTTCAGGAGAGCATAATAAAGATTGTAGATTTATGCCTTGTTTTAGTTTGGTTGCTGAAGGTTGGGCAAAAAACTGGAAAGGTGGTGGGAAAAAACAAGTCATTAAAGTTGTTGACCCTCAAGACTTAAAGTCAAAAGATTATACTTCTTGGTTGGAATCTGGATATAAGCCTGAAACAATATTAAATTTAACAAATAGGACAGTTGCAGATTTATTTAGAAAGGAAAGTAAAATTCTCAGAGGAGAATTTGAAAAATATTTAACAGATGGTGTTTTAAATGAAATATCTAACCTAACTCCCTTGACTTATGAGGATTACATTTATGGTAAATTTTATGAACAATACACAGTTCCATTAATTTTTTCCTATAAGGAAAAGCTAATCCTAGAGTTATTTAAGGAAAATCCAGTATTTGGCAAATTTGATAAGTCTGGGCTCAAATTGTTGGAAGGGGCAATAAGGAGAAAGTATAATCCGCTAAGTGTTTTCAAATTAATACAATTTTTAGATAACTTAGTTCAGAGAGAAGAACAAATAACTATTCAAGAACTTGTAAAAAGAGCAAACAACTTTGGTTTTGAGAATTAATTAGTTTCTCTATATTTGTAGTAGTTTTGTATATAGAAATGTTTATATATCCTATATACTTATATAATAAGTAGATAGCTTATATAATGGAACAACAAAGAAACCTCTGGGATTGGACCGATAACTTTAGCTGGAGCAAGTATAATGAAAGCCAGATGAAAGAGAAAACCATTTTCATGCAATTACTAAGGGAAATCTGTAATCTAATAGAACAACCACCACATAGCAAAGGAAGGAAGCCAGTAAACTATTCAGATATGATTTATGCTCTTGCCTTGAAGAACTATTTAACCTTCTCTTCACGTAGAGTTCATAGCGACCTAAAACTTGCTAAAGAACTTGACCTTATTCATAAAGAATTTCATTTCAATACTTTATTGAAATATCTTGAAGAACCATCATTAAAATTAATTCTAAAAGAGCTTATAGAAATATCTGCATTGCCTTTGAAACAGATTGAACTTGATTTTGCAGTTGATGCGACAGGATTCGGAACCTCTAAATTTGTGAGGTGGTTTGACGTGAAACATGGAGACAAGAATGCGAAAAGGAGAGAGTTCAGAAAATGCCATGCAATGTGTGGAGTTAAGACTAACATAATAACATCTGTTGAGGTTACCGAAGGTTATACTCATGATTCTACACAATTTGAAGGTGTTGTCAAAAGGACATTCTCTAACTGGAATGTTCAAGAAGTCTCAGCAGACAAAGGTTATTCTTCAAGGAAAAATTTAAATCTAATTTCTGAACTCGGAGCCGTTCCCTACATCCCTTTCAAAAAAAGCACTTCTGGAAAGAGAGTAAGAAATCATACATTGGGGATTTGGGGAACAATGTATCGCTATTTTAATGAACACAAAGATGAGTTTTTACAGCATTATCATAAGCGTTCTAATGTAGAAAGCGTGTTCTCCATGATTAAGGCACGATTTGGTAATAATGTTCGCTGTAAGAAGCAAATAAGCCAAGATAATGAGATTTTATTGAAGTGTCTGTGTCATAACCTCTGCTGTTTGGTTCAGGAGATTTTCTTAAATAAGATAGATATTAATTTTAAAAAATGTGCAGACAACTATATTGCACATAAACACTAATCATTTATGTGCAAGGCTGTTCTTTAAGACTTTGTACATAAGTTATATTCTATGTATTAACGTAACTTTCCTTAAAATGGCTAGTATTATTTTTTTAGCTTTTTAGGACCATATTTCAAAGTTAGAAATTTCTTCTTCAAACCATCTAACAAACTGATATTGTTTTTGCATAATTCTAATGTAAATTTTGAAAAATCCGGATTACACATACATTTTTAAACACTTTTCTTAACAGATAAACATGGAAAAAACATTCCCCAGGCAAGAATTTTACGTTCACACAACTGATAATCCTATAGACTCAACAATGGTAGGTGCCCTAAATGATAGGGATTTTGTTATAGATAATGAATTCAGAGAATATGCAGAAAGAAAGTGGGACAAAGATAATAAAGGTTGGACAAGCTCACCAATTCCAACAACATTAGAAGTAGAATCTTCTCCAGGAAAGTTTCTCTTACACTGTAGCACAACAAGCTACAAGTACTTACTAGGAATGGTCAAACTAGCTTCAGAAACTGGAAAAAGCAACGCTTCTCCAACTATTATTCATGGTTTGAGCACAGAGATAATGCCAATCACTTCTGATGAAATGATATTGTTCTCAAGAAGAGATGAAGGAGCAACACAACACGGAGCAGGATTTTACGATATTCCTACAGCCGGGCAGAATGCCAATATGTGGTTGGTCAAGGCACAAGAGGCACATCCAAATCTAGTCAAGGGAATGTTCGACATGGATGGATTTCCAAGATGGAACCTCGTCAGACATTTAGGAATTAATCCAGATGAAATAGGAAATATGATTTATACTGGATTTTCAAGAGGATTTGAAGTAAGCTTAGATTCTCAATTCAATGGTTATACTCAATTAGGAATTTCTGCAAAAGAGCTACTGAGTAGAATGGGAGAAAAAAGCAGAGATATTTTAGTCTATTCTCTAAATGAGATAGATGAAGTCTTGAGTACTATAGGTAATGATAATTCTAGGGGAATGAGAGTTAAACCAGACATCTTTGGAAACACTCCTAAACCTTCTCCCCAAACGGGTGGGTTTGTAATAGTAGATGATTGTTTAGGAACTCTTCTAAGCAATTCCAAACATTTTTTTGGAGAGAAGGCTTACAAATCTGCTAAAGTAGTTTTAGAACAAAGAGGATACAAAGTTAACGAGGTTCCTTCTGGAAACATAAAATTAGATTCTCTGATTTAACCTAAATATCTATTCAAATTTTTCTCAAAGAATTCAATCGTTCTCTTCATACCTTCTTCAAAACTTATTTTAGCTTCCCAACCCAATTTCTCTTTTATTTTACCACAATCCAACACCGCATCCCCCACCTCAATATTCTTCCTCTCAGGAGGCCAAGGCACTAATCTAACCTTTCCATTTCCGACAGATTTCACAATATCGTTAGCTATCTCTATTAATGAAATACCTTTTCCAGAGCCCAATAGAAAAACCTCTCCATTCGCCTCATCTTTCTCAGAAGCTAAAATCATAGCATCAACAACATCATCAACATGAAGAATATCTCTTAATTGAGTTCCTGGTTCAAATATGGTCAAATCCTCCCCCCTTATTGCTTTTCCTATAAGCCAATTAACAACTCCGTATTTTGGATTTTTAATTTGCGCTCTTGGACCATATATATTAGTCAATCTTAAGGAAGTTGTCTTTAACCCGTAGGCCTTATAGTATATCAGATGATATATTTCAGAAGCTAGTTTTCCAGCCCCATATATATCACTGGGATTATCCCTCATAATCTCTTTTATGACACCACCTTCAACAGATCCTGTTTGAGTTCTTGTTCCAGTATAAACTATTTTCACACTTGGATTATTCATTCTGCATGCCTCAAGAAGAATTATCTGTCCCTTGCAGTTAATATCTACATCAAGCAATGGATTTTCCATGGATAAAACATGGCTCACTTGAGCTGCGAGATTGAAGATAATATCTTTTTCTTTAACTATCTCATTCATTAACACACTATTACGGATATCTCCCTCCACGATTTCCAATTTCTCTTCAAAACCGGCAATATTATGATAATTTGCTCCAGTATCAGGCATTAGGTTATCCAGAATGCACACCTCTGCTCCTAATTCCAAACATTTTATCGCAAGATTACTTCCAATGAATCCAAGTCCTCCAGTTATAAGAACTTTTTTTCCTTTCATCTTTCATCTTTAGCTAATTTATATATAGTTTCTACCATCTTAAGATTTCTAATCGCTCTTGTTTCCTCATATCTCCCTTCAGAATGTATTAAAGATAAAAACTCAGAAAAAATTCTTTGATATTCAATATACATTTGGGAATTTATTCCAAGATCATAATTAAAATCAATCCTTCTTTCTCCCTCTGGGGATTTTAGGACTATTCCAAATTCATTCGTATCAGCAACCCAGCTAATTTTCATCCTTCCTGTTCCATTTCGAAATTGAAAATAAATTTCAGCAGAGGTTTCAACATTAAGAGAATTATTCATCTTATCTTTATAAGATATTTCGCCCCCTTCTATTTGAATTGGTCCTAAAATAGTCTCTAGGCAATCCACAGCATTTATCCCGCTATCCATTATGCATCCACCTCCTGACTTTTCTCTTTCAAAAATCCAAGAATTTTGCGTAAATTCAGCAATATCCTCTAAAAACTTAAGCTCTACAGAACTTATCGAATCGATATACCTTTTATCTTTGATTAATTCTTCAATTTGAGGGTTGTATCTTTGATGACATGGAACCATAAGAACTCTATTATTTTTCCTTGCCGTGCTTATCATCTCTTGGGCATCCTCAAACCTAATAGATATTGGTTTCTCACACAATACGTGTTTCCCAGCATTCAAGGCTTCAATTGCCTGACTTTTATGAAGATGAGGAGGTGTTGCTATCACAACCAAATCTACACTATTTAAAAATGAATTCATCTCTCCTTCAGAATAAAAATTAATTCTTTCTTCAGGGACACCCTTCCTTTTACCTTCATCCTTGTCCATAACAGAAGCAAGGTTCAATCCAGGAACTCTGTCTATCCCATTTAAAATGAACCGGGATACATTCCCAAGTCCTATGAGCCCTACATTTGATTTGTCTATTGTCATAATTTTGCCCAGGAAGTCAAATTAATAAGCTTTTCCACTTCTATATACTCTATTTAAGAAAACTATTTAAACCGTCTATCAAGCTTCTTTTTATGAGTTTTAGCACAGAAAGACTTACATGTAAAGCGTGCAGTGAGCATAGCATTATCAAGTTCATATCCTTCGGAGAAATGCCTATAGCGAACGCATTCTTGAAGAAATCTGATTTAAACAAGAACGAGTTCAAATACAATATGGAAGTAGGTTTCTGTGAGAACTGCAAAATGGTGCAATTGGTTGAAACACCTCCTTATGATAAATACATAGTCCCAGATGAAACTGGAAAGACAAATTATGCATTTTTTTCATCAACTTCTAAATTCATGGAAGATCATTTTGCAGAGCTTGCAAGAGAGGTTGAAATTAAATTTTTAACAGACAGTTCAAAAGTTGTCGAAATAGGGAGCAATGATGGTATTATGCTTAAGTCTTTTAAGAACAATAAAGTCTTAGGGATAGAACCCTCAGCAAATGTAGCAGAAGTAGCCCAAAAGCAGGGAATAGACACAATAGTAGATTTTTTCACAAGGCAGCTAGCGAGCAGAGTCGCAGGACAAAAAGGCAAATTCAAGGTAGCGCTCACAACAAATGTATTCCTAAACATAATTGATATAAATGATTTTTTAGAGGGTATAACAGAAATTCTGGAAGAAGACGGTGTTTTTATAACTGAAGATCCTTATCTCATGGATATTTTGGAAAAGACTTCTTACGACCAAATATATGATGAACACATTTGGTATTTTTCTCTAACTTCTCTTTCAAACATTCTAAGAAAGCACAACTTAGAAATTTTTGACGCTGAAAAACAATGGACACATGGAGGATCAATGCGCGTGTTTATCTCAAGGGTCGGAAAATACAGAAAGACAGAGCGCTTATTTTCTTACTTAGAGGAAGAAAGAAACAGGGGAATCGAAAGCCTACAAACATATCTAGATTTTGCAAGAAATGTAGAAAAATCAAAATTAGAATTACAAAATCTTGTTAAATCTCTAAAATCTCAAGGAAAGAAAATCGTAGGTTATGCTGCAGCATCAAAAGGAACAATCGTTCTAAACTATTGCAATATCGGGACAGAAACAATTGATTATATTTCTGATTCAACACCTTTCAAACAAGGGACATACAGTCCAGGAAAACATATTCCAATTGTTTCTCCAGAGGTATTTCATGAAGACAAAACTGTTGATTATGCCCTTCTTTCTGCTTGGAATCATGCAGACGAGATTATGCAAAAGGAGCAGGATTTTGTAAACAGGGGAGGAAGATTTATTGTTCATTATCCAGAAGCTAGAATCTTAGAGCCAGAAAACCTTTCTCCAACCAAATCACAATTCACTAGGATTACAAGCAACTCTCTTGATTTAACTTCCAATCCGAATAATCCGAGCCACTCAGACAATCCCAAGAATGAAACAAAAGAATTCAAGATAAAACAACTTAGAACATTTGCTAATGATCAAGGCTACCTATATGAAACTCTTCGAGCAGATGATGAAATTTTCGAAGGTAAATTTGGACAAGTTGTTGTCTCAAATCTTTATCCAGAGGTAATCAAGGGATTACATAAACACAAAAAACAAACAGATTACACAACATGTATAAATGGTAACATAAAATACATTGCTATAAAAGAAAATCCTAATGGTGAACCAGAGATTATAACTAAAGTTATAGGAGAAAATAATCACATCCTTGTAAAAACACCTCCAGGATATTGGCATGGTTACATGCCTATAGGAAATAAAGAAGCAACAGTCTTACACCTCATGGATGAAATGTACGATCCAAACGATGATGATACTGAAAGGTTAGACCCTTTCCACTTCGGAGATATTTGGACAGTTAAACCAAGTTAAATATTAGCATCCCTCTGTTTCTTGAATAACTTAGAATAAAAGAAAGCCTTAATGTAGTTAACTGTCATAATCCACAAGATGGGTGCATGTATCAACCAATACAATTTCTTTTCCTTGGCATATAAACTTAGACTTTTAAAAAATGCTGGGAAAAAACTCAAATTGTACCAAACAGTTAAAACAAATCTCATATTTTCTGAAAAAGTATTAGCTTTCATATTAAACCAATAAAACTCTCTAGAATCAAAATTCTTCAATAAGTAATGTCCAACATAATATGCTCTTTTTTCAAGCATATGCTTTAACTCTGTACTACTTTTATGATATAATCTAACTTCTTTCGGAACAGCAATCAGATATTTTCTTTTAGAGTTGGTCATTCTGTAGAAATTATCAATATCCTGAGTATATCCTCCAGACTCAACAAAATCTTTTTTTCTTATAACAAATCCATTATCCCCTGCATAATAGAAACGATGTTTGTTCACAGGATAAACATAAAAATCGCCTTTTTTGTTATATTTGAATTTATAGGGATTTAGAACAATCTGAGCATTTAATGAGTAAGATGAAGCAAATGGATCTTCTATGCCTAAGGCATTAACATATTTGTCAACAATCGAAGCCCCATTAGGAACATAATATCTTGACTGAACACCAGAGATTTCTTTATTTTCTTCAAGAATTTGGACCATTCTACTAATCCAGTTTTTTTGAGTCAATATATTGTCTTGGTCTAGTTGTATTATAATCTCCCCATTAGCTTTTCTTGTAGCTTGATCCATACCGTATCCCTTTCCTATAGAAAACTGCATCTTATTATGAAATTTTTTTATTATCTCAGGATACTTTTTTATATATCCTTCTATTATTTTAAGAGTTCTATCTGTACTTCCTCCATCTCCAAGAATTATCTCAATATTTTCTAAGGGATAATCTTGACTAAATATTCCTTGGAAATATTCTTCTATTATACGATCGCCGTTATATGTACAAGTAACGATACTGACTTTAGGCAATTTTTTAGCCATGAAATGACATCTTTTTTTCTTATTTAAACTAATCGTTATTTCACTGACTATTAAATCCTAGAACATTCTAATTCCATAAGAGATCCTACACCCAGATAACTAACTACAAGACTAACTGGAGTAAGTAATATTTTTGAAAAATTTGAAAAAACAAAATTATGGTCTTTTTTACCTGTTTTTTTAACAAGCCAGAACTTTAAAGACCCATCAAGCATGTAGGGGGTATCATAAGTCCGGATTTTATCCACTTTCAAGCCATTCTTTTTTAACATCATAGAAATATTCTTAGGATTATAATTATAAAGATGTCTTGGAACATCATACCCAAACCAACAATCTTTGAAAATATTTCTCCATATACTCTTCGTATTAGGAACAGTTACTACTATCTTTCCATCTTTTTTAATCCAGTCGCGACACTTCTTAAGTATCTTATCTTGATCCGGAACATGTTCTAAAACTTCTTTCAAAATAATATAATCAAAGGTTTCATTTTGAAATTTGGCCTTGTCAGTGCTTTCTCTTTTTATTCCTAATTTTATTTCTTTTTCCGTAAGTTCAGGACCATAAGGCTCAAGCCCGCACGTTTTCATCCCATATCTTCTATAAATCTCTAATTGCATTCCATTTCCGCAACCTATTTCTAAAATATTTTTCCCCTTCCTTAAATGATAAGTATACATAAGAGGACTCAAGGGTTTCATTAAAAAACTTAAAATTTTATTTCTTTTAGAATGAAACTTAGCAGAAATTTTATGATACTTTAAAGCCAATTTATTATAATCATAAAAAGAATAATACTCTTCTACAGGATAATATTTTCCTAATTCTTTTTCTGTCAAACTTGGGTTTAAAAACTCAAGCCTACAATTACTACAAATAACTATAGAAAATTTACCCTCGACAAAATAGCTCTTATCCCATAAGTTCCTAAATTCCTCTTTAATATCTTTGCTTCCACAACAAGGACAATTAGATAAATGTTTCATTTTATCTTTCATCCTCCTCTCCTAGAATGGCCCCCTTAAGATAATTTCTTATCATGATTAGTTTTTTATCATTCATGGGCGTTATTCGATCATATCTTTTAATTAATTCAGAAGTCAAATCTTTTATATTGTAGATTATCTTGACACCCCATTTTTTTTCAAAGTGCCTTGCCATCCCTACTTGATGGTCGTTAATGTGCTCCCCATATTTATGCTGTCTTGGAATCAATATTAATGGTTTTTTTAATTTCCGCAAAACCTCAATCGTCGTTCCGATACCTGCATGTGCTATAATCAACCTAGCTTTTTTCATGTAAGGCTTAAGATCGGAATCAAATTTAAAGCTCTTGCAGTTTTTAGGAATGTATTTAGTATGTCCTCTCTGAATAATAATTTCTTCATTAATCTCTTTTGCAAGATTATCAATCTTCCTTATCAATCTTTCAAACTCTTGATTATGCGTTCCGACACTTACAAATATCATACAATGCCTCCAACATATTTCGCTCTTTTTCCGTAGTGTCTTGCCATTTCAGGGTACTGGACTAAAAAAATGTCTGAAAATGGATATGAAAACTTTCCAGCAAGAGTTCTAATAGTCGCAGCTGCTGAGATATCTATGTAAATAGTCTTTATCCCAAGAAATTTAGCAGCAATAATAGCAGGCAAGCCGATCTCAGCACCATTAGTTACCAACACATTTACATTTTCTTTTCTTAGGATTTTAATACATCTCAACAATGCTGGGAAATATGGAAATGGATTATAGAGCAACGGCTTGAAAAAATAAGTTTTATTCTTGAGTTTGGAAGTCCTATCATTTTTTTCAGTGAATATGACAAATTTGTCTTTATTTAGGTCCTGAGGCAATAGCTCAAAAAGTTCTGTTAGATGTCCTCCTGCAGATGATGCAAGGACTATTTTCATTTTAGTTTTCTCCATATTCTTTTAATTAAAGGAGATAATGGCCTTAAAAGGTTTTTTAGCCGGGAGTTAACAATTCTCAACTGCACAACAGCCAAGACCATTTCTAAAGTAGCATTAATCACTCTAAGCTTGCCTTGATCTCTTTCATACCACTCGGTAGAAAGCTGTTTAATCATATATCCTTTTTTATAAAGGTTATACAATAAATCTACATCAAAAGCCCAATTAGAAATAATAGATGTTTTAACAATTTCATTACTTGCTGCAACACTAAAAATCTTAGCACCACATTGGGTGTCTGTATAGGGCAACAAAAACAACATTCTAACTAAATAATTGAAAATCTTTCCAACAAGTAACCTTCTGAATGACAAGGGAGGGTGAATCTTAGATCCTGAGAGATACCTGTTAGCTATTATTCCATCAGAATTGCCAATATTTTCAGCCAATTTAAAAAACTCTTTAGCCGGTGTGGCCATATCTGCATCAACAAAACCAATTAAATCAAAATCTTTTTTTAAGATTTCTTCAAATCCTCTAAGAACAGCATTACCTTTGCCACCTTGTTTTAAATTTAAATAATTTATTCTACTATTTCTTTTTTGAAATGTTTTTACAATTTCTTCAGTTTTATCTTTTGTATTGTTTATAACTACTAAAATTTCATAGTCCCCTAATTTTTTTATCTTTAAGGCCTTAGAAAAATATTCTGAATAATTTTCGAGAGTGTCACCTATTCTCTTTTCTTCATTATATGCGGGAATGATTATTGAGATTTTCATTTTATTAGTACTATGGATGCCCATAAAAAGGCTGCAGAAGAGAATATGAATGCAAACGAGAATTCAATCAAATTCGAGGAAAAATAACTAAGTAGGATGACTTCAATCATCACAAAAAAGAGCAATGAGAAATATCCGGAGGTTTTATTTGTTGAAAGCTTGTAAAGAAGGGTTAGATTAGCAAGAGATAATAGACTAGCTGCAATAGCAAGATAAAATAGAATTCTTGCAGCAGGAACAATGGCTTCTCCCTTAAAAGTCAATATAATTAAATCGGGAAAAGCATAAAATATGGATAATCCCACAATGAGCATTCCACCAAGTATTCCCAATGCGTTCAAAAATACATTGGTCTTTTCATAAACCGGAGATTTATCTTCTGCAGATAATGGGAACATAGCCTTGCTTATTGGCAACGTTCCTAAAAAGATTATTTTTGCCAATGTTGAGGAAATGGCATAAAATCCTGCAATCTCTTCAGAAAAGAATACCTTTGCCATGATTATATCAAGGCTGTAAAAAAGAGTGATTGCCAAGGTAATTGCAAAAGTTGGCCCAGTATATGAAAGAATATTGTCTATATTTGCTTTTTTTACCGCTCTAGATTTATTAATGCTCTTAAGCGGAATAAAGGAAAAAACAAATGCTATTATCACGCTTAGAAATGTAGCAAAAATTGCACCATAAACTTTCCAGCCCAAAAATACAAAGCCTAATGCTAAAATAAACTTGGTGGCGCTTTCTAGCACCATATTAATCCCAAGGTGAGCAAATTTCTTTTTCCCCTGCATAACCCCTCTTGTTATTGGAATAAAAAAAGCAGTGAAGATAATTAAACCATTAAATGCTAGGAGAAGATAATCAATCTTTAGCAGATTGAATAGAAAGACCATTATTATTAAGTAAATTATCAAAAGAGCAAAAGCAAGTTTATTTGCATTTTTAAAAGATGCAAAAATTATTCCTTTAATTTTACTGTTTTCCTTTTCATTTGAGACATATTTAGTTATGACTGTTTGTATAGAATCAGTAAATACTCCTAGAATAGATATTATTGCAAACAATGTAGCTAAGCTTCCAAAATCTGACGGACTTAAAAGTCTTACCATCGACCATTGAAATAAAAAATTGAAAAGGTTAAATAATCCAAATGTAATAAGTAATACAATACTTCCTTTCAATAAAACCCTATTAATTTTCATCCTATTATTCCCTGTCTGAATACTATAAATCCGATTATCATCGTCACTATCTGAAACGCCCATATAGACAATACCACTTTTTTCTCAGTTGGTTTGATGTTAGCCTTCTTCATGATATATATTGAGAAGTGATTCAAACTATAAATTTTAGGATATCTAAGTTCTAAGCTTCCATCTTCGTTTGGTTTTCCAAATGAATATTTTTTAAGCTTGCCTCTGGATTTTAAAACAGTTTCCAGAATATACGGGATAAAGAAAAATACTGCAATTTTTTCAAAATTACCGAGTATTGAAACCATGGCAATAAGCCCTCCAACACAATAGGTTAAGGAATCTCCTGGAAACACTCTTGCAGGGGGAAGGTTGTAGACCAAGAATCCTAAAAGTGCGCCCACCATGACCAAACAAATTACAGAGAGCCACGAGCTCCCAGTCAAATATGAAACAATTGAAAGTCCAGAGAGAATCAATATTCCTTGGCCCGCTTCCAGTCCATTAAATCCAGCTAAAAAATTATAAGTTGCTACAGATCCTACTATTCCTAATGGAATGACTACAGCAGGATAAATCAATCCCAATTCAATAGCGCCCAAAAAAGGTATTGACACAACAGACTTTCCTGCATTTATCACCACTAATGGCACAGTGGCAATGGCAATAAGAAGTAGCCTATATCTCCTAGAAAGACCCCCCTTCCTCCATCCTAATAAATCATCTATTAATCCAACCCCTGCGAGGATGAGGATAACTGTAAGAACTGCAAGTATTTCTATTAAAAACTGACTACTCTCCAATATAAAAACCCTATATGCGACAAAGACTAAAACTCCCAGAGTGAATGCAAATATAGCTATTATCCCTCCAGATCCTGCAACACTCTCAGAAGAAAATTTATTCATATCTTCCCATAATAATCCTATTTCCTTAGCCTTTCTAATCCAAAAAGGTAAAAAGAAAAGACTTGCTAAAAAACTTATAGCGATCGGTATAACGATTATTAGCGAATTCATATTATTCTTATGGAACCCTTCTGTTTAAATATTCCTCTTTAAACTCAATTTCAGACGGATAATTTATTTCCCATATCTTAATAGGTCCTCTAAATCCATTATAATAGACTGTATCTCCTACAGAAATTCCTTGAGCTTTCAAACTTTCTACGACTATATCATCTTCAACTTTTACAATTTCAAAAGATGGATTTTTCTCATTAAATAGGTATAATCTTGCAAGTTGTGAATGAACTGTCCTGTCGCTCAAATATATCAATGCTCCACTCTCTTGAACATTTAATCCGCTTGCTCCCTGTTTTATAGCAGGCATCAAGTATATTCCAGCATCTATTCCTCTTCCAAGATCTATCAACCTCTCATCAAAAACATACCTTATTGGAATTCTATACTGCTGTCCATTATAAACAAATATTCCTTCAACATTCTTAATCTCTTTATTGTCAGATCTTTCAATTATAATTGCTCCAAGTCCTGCAACATTTAGGTTCTGGTTAATATCTGCATCCTCAACACCTGGGAGGAATATTTTACTTCCATTTTCTTCATAAATTATATCTCCATCAAGACTAAATCCTCCCCTATACAATAAAAGAGTGCTATTCTTCAGATTACTCGTTTGAGAGTCATCAATCAAGAATGTCTGCAACCAACTCCTTCTGTCATATTGTTCATCAGATCCAATACTTGAGAATGCAGTATACTTTCCAATATCGCTTGAATCAATTAAAAAGTGAGTTGCATTATGGGCGAACAAAAACTCTAGTGCTTTAGTATTATCATCTCCAGTCAAAACATATCTACCCATAAAATGATTCCAATAAGGTATTGCATTTCCTCCATCTAAAACTGTCGCTCTTTCCCCAATAGATTGCACCCAGTATCCATAATCCCACCAATGTGCAAAAACAGCATTTTCGGGAGTACTCTCTCTAACCCAGCTCATTGCTTTCTGCCATTGTTGTGTATAAGAAGAAGGGGCATATCCCTGAGCTATATTATTACTTGCCTGATAATAGTAATAACCTGCAAATATCAATGTTAATGCAATCAGTCCTGCAAACACAAGAGGAGCAATGTTTTTATCTTTCCCCCCAAAGTTGCTTTTTTCCCATAGGCTAAATACAAAATAACTGCTAATTATTGCAACAGAAGGCACAAGCATCATAATAAGTCTTACAGCTCCCCTTACAGATATCAAACTGATAGCGAAGAATGAAAACAAGAGAATTGACGAAAACTTAATTCCCCTAAGTTTTCCAAATTCATTTCTATTCTCAAGGAACAGATAATAATAAATCAATGCTCCAAGGAAAACCAACGCCCCAAGCATATAGAATGCAAGACTAGCAAAGCCTTCTCCATCAAAAATGCTATTTGGCTTATATCTGCTAAATATGATGGCAGTCAAGAATAAAGTATAACTTCCAATTAGGATCCACTTATGTTTATTGCGTTTTTCATTGATAATACTTCCGAATAAATATATGGAACCAATAAACATTACCCAGAATAATATTGGAAATCCTCCTAACTCTGGTCCAAAACTACTTGCCCATTCAGAAAAATAGGGCTGTCTATTCTCAGCAACTGTAACTCCGAGTCTATCTGTAGAAGGTTTAACAAGTAACCCCACTACATTACTTATCTTAGAAGGCACAAAACCAAATCCAAAAAATATGCTTGCTAATAGGATTGCTATGATGCTAACTACCACTAAGGATTTTATTTGTCTTGGAATATTTTTTAATTTTCCCTTAACAAAATAATATTTTATCCTTGTTTTATAAATAATCCAATCTCCCCATATCACTGCCAGTGTAAAGAATACAATTCCAGTAGTTGCAGAATTTATCATTCCAGACAAATTATATCTCAATGAGAACATGTTCATGATAATCAAAGCAGAAGCTAGCCAGATAGTATACATATAAATCCTTTTTTTGTCTACCTTGCCTAACATAAATGCAATAAGCACAGAAGCCCCGATAGTCACAAACAAATAGATATATCCTCCCCAGACTAATGCCATTCCTGCTGTTAAAATTCCTGCTAAAATGGCACAGGTATATTTTATCTTAACATTTTCAAATTTCCATGCTAGAAGAAAGAAATAGAATGTCGCAAAAAGAAAGAAAAATCCAGGAGACTCTTTTTCAGGTATTCCAGCTATCGTTCTCGGCAAAATAACTGGGAGCACAGATAAAAAGAATGATGCAACCAACGCCGCAAAATTAGAATTCATTTTGTTCAAATTATCTTTGAATATTTCTCTAGTGAGAAAGAAAAACGCTATGACTGTTATCGCAAAAAAGAAAACTGGATATAATGCGGCAGATTGTTCAACAGACACACTTCCAAAAACGCTTGCCACCTTATGGAACCATGCAATCATATATGGATGTAATATCAGTTCTCCCTTTGTCCTAAATCCCAGAGGCACGTACCTAAATGAATCTATTGCCATCAAACTTCCATTCTCAACAATATATTTTGCCCATCTCAAAAACAGAAATGGATCCAAGTCAGGACCAAGAGTCCATCCGCCTGTGGTGACATCTCTTAATCCAGAGAGATTTCTCGTTCTAATCCTCACAGATATAAACAAAATTATTGCTAAAATTGCATAAACCACTAAATTATAATTCTTCTTTAAAGCATTTAGAGCCTTCTCTTTTCTTTCATTTATCAGGTTCTCTTCATTCATTTACAGATAATTATATTTGCTTATTTAAATATTGCCACCCTCGTAAATCAACTAAAGAATAAGGGAGTTAGAAAGACTTCCATCAGCGCAGAAATAAACAATACAATCACTGCCAAGATTATCAAATTCAATGAATCTTGCAACACCTCCCAGAATTTCTCTGAGCCAACTTCATGCCGGATTACAGAAATAGATATAATTCCCCCCGCCAATGCGGCTATAAAATAAGATGCAATCTCTGGAATTCCATGCACGAGATATCTAAATAGTCCTATCGGAAGAGAACTTAGATTAGATTGGGTAAAAATTCCCACTGCTGCCGCAATCACGCTTGCGTTCCACGCAAGGATGAAAATCACACCAGCTCCAAAGATTAGTGAAAATACCAATGTGAATATCAGTACATAGATATTGTTAGCAAATATAAGGAAAAGCCTTTCTTTGTTTGTTGCAAATACAGTAGATGAAGATCCCTTCACGCCGTATTGCGCAACACATGCTTCAAAATTAGCAGGTTGATTTATGACACAATAAGTGTTTATTTGAGCTTCAAATGCTTGTGTAGTTGGCAACATAATATACCAAAATGAAAATGCCACAACAAATCCTACAAACAACCACAAAAACGCCCAAAGAGCTTTCCTATGTTCCTTCAAAAGTTTGAACATTCCCATATGTTGTGTTGCTTTTTCTTCTTCCAGCTTTATCATATAATACATAAATGGAATTGAAAACATCACTGTAAATGTCACAACTAAAATTCCAGAATAACTTTGAAGTACAACATCTTGAGAGAATATCCAGTTTACAAGTATAATCGAAACGCTAGCATAGAATGCCCCTATAAAAAATAGTTCCCAAGGTCTTCTCTCAGCCTTTTGTGGACTTATTAACATCTCTAACATCTTTATTTATTTGCATACCTGCTTAAATAGTTTTGCGATTTCAATAATTAAGCTACTCTTTTTTAACTTGTTCAAGTTTTTTTATCAATTCTTGAAATTCACTGGATAGGCCATTTAAATTGTCGTTAATTTGATATCTTATTTCTCCAAGCCGAGATATTTGTTGCTCAATTATACCTATTGCATCGTCAGGAGATTTTTTCACAACAACTCCTGCTCCAACATCAACAAAAAATTCTTTCTCTTTCATCTCACATTTTACAAACAGGCCCTTCCCAATTGATGAAAGAATCTCTTTCTCAGAACTTTTTCCAATCTCTTCCACACTCTTGCTGAACATCTGAAGCTCTGACATCTGTTGTTCAATAAATTCAAGTTGTTCTTCAAGTTGTCTTGACTCTTGATATCTTTGGTTGAGTTGCATCAATAAATCTTGTTCCATAAAAATTGTTCTTTAAGGAAGTTTAAAAAGCTTCCTAAGCAGAAGGCTGAACACTATAGCACTAATTATATACCACCAGAACCATGTCCCTTCAATAGTTGTTTCGGCAAAAACATCCTTAATCCACCAAAATGCTACTATTACAGGAACAAATGTTATCAACATAGGTTTGAATGAATGTCTTAATTGTTCTCCAGTGTGACTCATCATCTCTTTAGAGAGCTCCATCTGTTTAGTAGGATTATTCTTATGCTCTTTCATTCTTATTTGCAATTCTTTTTGCTTGCGCTTAATTTCTCTCAACCTATCTTTATCAAGAATTAAATAATTGACAAGACTGATAAAAAAAGATACAATTAATGAAATTAGTACGATACTCGATCTAGGATATGTTTGAATTAATTCTATCACCATGCAATCCTTAAGAATGTGGTGTTTTTAAAGTTTGGTCATCCAAAAGTTATCCCATAAACTTACGCATAGCAGGATGCATATCAACAGCGTGCTGTTGAGCAATGTTCTGGTAGAATTGATAACTAATCATCACAGCAAGAAGAATTGCTGTCCCAGATGTTAATGCTCCTAATGAATTTGCTATGGCTGCAAGAGCTCCAACAGCAAGACCACCCATAACTGTCAAGGGCATTATATACCTGGATAAGATGCTTTCTAAAATCCTCTGATCTTTTCTAAATCCTGGAATCTGTAACCCTGACCCCATAATATTCTTTGCTTGGCTAGAAGCATCCATTCCTGAAGTCTTGACCCAAAACACAGAGAATATTGTAGCAAATATCATATAAAACAATAAGTGACTTATCCCTTGTATTACACTAAAGATGGTTATACTTCCCCTTATGACCTCTTCTACTAAATTGGAAGATCCTAACCAATACGCAAGCCCTGAAATTGGAACCCCATTTGAAAATCCTCCCAAGAATGTAGCTCTCCCTAGCCAATTTTCCATAAGGCCACCAAACAACTGAAGATTTGCTATCAATGCAGAGACTAAAATCACAGGAATAACAGAAGCATAAAAGAATGCTAATGGCCACTTTACGCCATACCCCCTCAATCTATCATAGCTCAAGGGAACTTCAACTTTCAAACTTTGCGCCCAAACAACTCCCAAGAAAATCAATACAGTTATCAATATTACTATGATAGCAAGAGTCAGCTGTTGTATATCTCCATTTATCAAAGACTGAATTATGACAAATATTCTTCCAGTGCATTGGTTTTGTCCGAAATCAACAAGACAATTCTGTCCGCTTGCATCAAGAATACCAAACAACCCTGTAAACAATTGCAACGCCACTCCTCCAAGAATGAACATTGAGACTCCTGATCCGAATCCCCATTTATTTGCAACTTCATCCATGTACATTATAGCAAATCCTCCGATCACCAATTGAAATATTACTATTCCTGTGAATCCAGGAACTGCTTGCAGTCCTTGCATTAAAACAAACACTGCTGCCTCAAATATTATGAAAAAAATGACTCCAAGCTTCTGAATTCCTTGGAAAAACCTTTTTCCCTCTTCAGTCTTAGTGTCTATGTTTAGGATTCCTGACCCAACTAAAAGCTGAAGTATGATTGATGATGTCACTATTGGTCCAACTCCAAGGCTGATAATACTTCCAAATGATGTTCCCAATATTGTAGATAAGAATTCAAACCTAGCAAGAGCATTATTGCTCAATCCGTACAATGGAACATTATACAATATAAAATAAAAACCAAGGATTATCAAGGTCCATTTAAACTTTACATTAAAACTAACCTTTTTTTCAGCAGGCTTTTTGACCTCTGGAATAAATTGTAAAATTTCTTTCAATCCCATATTTAATATACAAACAAGAGGTTTTTAAAACTTCAGCTTTACTAAGCTAAAACAATCTCTCCACCTGATTTTTTTATGGATTCCTGAGCACCTTTGGAGGCAGAATTTGCAAAGATTTTCAATTTGATTCCTAACTCAGTATTGCCTATAATCTTATACTTCTTAAGATCAACACTATAGGTTCCCCTTTCTTCTTTTGCAATTCCCTTTTTCTCTAAGGATTCAAGATTGTTCAAGATTGATTGTAATGTAACAATTTTCACAATTTTCTTTGGAGCAGCTCTTCTTGTTTTTGATTTTCCAAAATAATCTCCCCCATAAAGATTAGTGACGAGTGTTTTCTTCTGATCCCCCCTCTTTCCAGTTCCAGCCATTCCAACTCCTCCTCTGTGTCCACTACCTCTTGCCTTCTTCTTGAAACCTCTTCCATGTGTATGTGTACCTCTGAATCTTGTAGATTTCTTTCTTTTCTTTACTATTTTCATTACCATTTTATAACATTCTCCTGACAAGATTTCCTATCTTATCCTTATGGTCTCCCAAAACTCCTTTGTCTACCCCAAAATGTTTCTTGCTATCAATTCCACCTCTAGGAGGATGAAGCCTGAAGAAAGGTTTCATTCCTTGAGATTTTAAGCCTTTCTTTGCAAGGTTGCCCACGACTTCTTTAGCATCAATCTTTTTTCTTTCTGTGCTTTCCCCTCTCTTTTCTATAAGTTCTTCCAGTAGTTTATCATCTGCATCTCCAAATGCGACAAAGTTTCTTATCTTAGTCAATAACATTCTGTTCTCAGGAGTGTCTTCTATCAAAGTAGCAGAGTACTTCCTTCTAAGATTGATTCTGTTCATAGATTCTTCTATCTTATCAGAGACTTTCACAATTCCGGATATTCTTATTACTAGTATCATTTTACAAGTTTGGTTGTTTTTTCAAGAGCATCAAAACATGCTTTGGCATGATTGAATGTTGTTCTGGTCTGTCCCATGCTGAATGCATAAATATCTTTTATTCCCACTAGTCTTAACATCTTCTTTAGTTCATCTCCAATGACTAATCCAGTTCCTTGAGGAGCAGGCATTAATTTCACCCTCACGCTTCCAGATTTTCCCTCAACAACAAATGGAACTGTATGATCCTCTCCACAGGAGCAGTCAAAATGAGCACACCCTCTTCTTATTTTTATCAAGTTAAGTTTTGCCTTTCTCAATGCTTTTTCTCTTGCAGGTAATGTTTCTTTAGCCTTTCCAGTTCCTAATCCAATATGTCCTTTTTTATCTCCGACAACAGCCATCGCAGAGAAGGTCAATACGTTTCCTTCTTTTGTTTTCTTCTGAGTCTGTCTCCAAGCTCTTCTCTTTCCTCCTCCAAATTTTCCTTTAGCCTGACCTATTAAAAGTAAATCGCTTTCAAGATTTCCTAACAAATAGTCTACAATTTCAGGTTCTAATATCTTCTTCCTGTTTTCAAGAATATTATCAATGTTATTTTCCTTGCCAGATTTTACATCTTTTCCTAATTGAGTTATAGGAGCCCAAGATGCAAGTCTATCTTCCTTTTCTTGTTTTTCTCTTGAAACTCTCTTCTCAGCTAATGTTGGCTCACGTTTAGCCTCTTCCTCTTTCAACGCAGGCTCTATGATTAATTCTTCATTGAGATCTAAATTCTCTGGAGTAGGTTCAATAAGATTTTTTGGTTGGTTTTTATTTTCTCTTTCAGCCATGTTTTATTTTCTCCCTTACAGTTTTTAATATTTCAGATGTTTTCTTATTTGAAGAGAGCATTTCTTCATCAGGAAGACAATCTTGATTATGGGGTATTTCCATTCCTCCATCTATAAGCCCTTTTAATGTTGCATATAATCTGCCCCTATGAATATTTCTCTGCAACCCAATATCTAAAATACATTTCTCTTTCTTTTTTGCTTTATTTGCTAACAAAATTCCTGTCAAATAAGCAGCACTAAGATTTTTAAGACTACCCTCAAGTTCCTTTGGCCATCCCTTGCCCAACAAATCTTTTGAACTTACGCTCACAATAATTTTATCTTGTGCAATATCTGTTTCAACCAGTTGAGCAATTATGTATCTGTTTGTCTTTCGGATTACAATTCTTGGAAGAGAGGATTTGATGACTCCAAGTCTTGCCTTGTAATCTGTTTTTCCTTCTCTTCTTCTTCTTCTTATAGTTCTTCCTATTTTGTCCATTATTCCTTGTTCATGCCCCCTATTCTTTCTTTAATTTGAGCCTTGCTTTTAAAGTCTCTGGCTCTTATTTCCTTTCTAAGCTTGATATAATCTTCACTACTCAATTTATCCTTTCTTCTAAGTTCTTTTATGTAAGCTCTTAGCTTTCTTGTAATTATCATATACTCTTCTTTTCGATTATTCACTTTTTTCTTTATACTTCCTTTTCTCCTTCTAGTTTTCCTTTTTATTTGTGTTCTTCGACCTTTTGGATCATTAATCATTATGGCCTTTGCATCCAAGAGGTCACGTACATCTTGTCTAGTTATTGCATCTTTTAGCTCGTCCAATCTTTCTTTGTTTAACCTAACTCTCGCTTTCCCAACACCCAATGTTCTTGCAATAAGTTCACGTTTTTTCCCTATATTCATTCTTTCTTCTCCTTCCGCACATTAACAATCTCTAATTTCATTTCATTTGTTTTTTTCATGATATCTATTCTCTTCTTTGCCCCAACTTTTCCAATTATAATTATATTCTCTTTATTTGCGTTTTGAAGATCTTTCAAGTTTCTGACAACAATTGGAATAAGGTTCTTTATCTTGCCTTTCTGAGCTCTGCTATTCTTATAACCCACAGACGGAGCAGAAGGATAGCTAAACCTTTTCTCTCTGATCTTATTATCTCTTCCTTTTGCTCCTCTCCATTTCTGTAATTTTTTTCTCCCCCTACCTAATTTTGAGAACCTATGGCTATCTCTTCTAATGAATTTTTTTGCCATTAGATTTTCCTCCCATTTTTAGAAGTAATAAATATTCCATCTTGGAAAATTCTTCTGTCTTTATTTGAAACTTTTGTAGCTTTTTCTATATTTGCAGCAGTTTGCCCAACTGACTCTATGTTTATTCCAGATACTTTGATTACATTGCCATTGACATCAACATCCACTCCCTGTCTGATATCTGCTCTTCTCTTATATTTCTCTCCCAAAAAATTGTCTATAACGACTTCTGATTTTTCTATTTTGACATTCATTGGAAAATGAACATTACATATCTCAAGTTCATAAACAAACTTCTCTTCTAATCCCTTGAACATATTAGAAATATGCTTAATGAACGTCACCAAAACTGCGCGCTCTTTTCTATTCGCCTTATTACAAGTTATTGTAACTTTCCCATCCTTTATCTCTAAGACACTTCCTGGAATATCCACTAATCTGCTTGTTTCATCTCCGCCTTTCTTACAAGTAAAAATCTTGCTTTCATAACTGCATTCAATTCCTTCAGGGATTTCTATTTGTTCTATTATTTTATTTTTCATTTTAATAGAAATATGCTATAACATTCCCTCCTACATTTTGATCTATAGCAGTTTGATGAGTCATCAATCCTTTATTAGTGGATATGATCAACACTCCCATGTCCCTTGCAGGAAGATATCTTCTTACATATTTCTGAATATCCATTGCTTTAACGACGTATCTTGGCTTAACTGCTTTACAAGCATTCAATTTTCCCCCAGTTTCAATTTCAATTTCCTTACCCTTTACCCTATAATCTTTTATGTACCCCTTAAGTTTACCAACCGCGAGAATCGAGAGTAACACCTTTGAATGAAATTTAAGAGTAACAATTTCTTTATTTGCCCTTTTCGCATTCATTATTTGATTCAATCCGTCTGCAACTATGTCTTTTCTCATTTTAACTATATTTTTTAAATCCTATTTCCTCCGCTATTTCTCTGAAACAATGTCTGCACAAGTGAATATTATATTGGTTTAAATGTGCCCCAAATCTACCACATCTTTTACACTTTTGTGCAGCGACACCCATATTTCTATCCTTTGGTTTATTATGTTTTGTAAACTTTTTTGCAATTTCCGGCTTACTTTTAAGCTGTTTCAATATTTTGTTCCAATCGCTTGCAGTCATCTTAATTTTCCATCCCTGTTTTGAAATTATCTTCCATAAATTTAATTATCTCTTCTTTAGAAACGTGTTGTCTTCCAGGAATACGCCCCCTCTTTATTTTCCTCTTCTTGACTCTTGTTCCAGCACGTTCAAAAACAACAGTAACATTAAATCCCTTAATACCAATTTCCCTAATATATTCCATATCAGGAATTTCAATATATTCTTTTATTCCAAATGAAAAATGATTATTTTCTATTTGCTTCTTGCTCAGGGTATTATCTATCGCTCCCAAAAGTCTTCTTAGAAGTTTTATTGCATCCTCTCCACGCAGAGTGACTCTTGTTCCTAATTCAAGCCCAGGCCTAACACTAAACGCAGGAATTCTGGTATTTGGTCCAGCCTTTATAATCTGAGCTTTTTTCTGAGTTACAATTTCCAATAGTTTTGCTGATTTTTCCAATTCCTGTCCTGTAGCTCCAGCACTCAATATCACTTTCACAAGCCTCGGTTTCATCATTACATTCATTTTATGGCTATCACATGGCTCTGATAAAGCTCAGTGACCTTGTCTCCCAGTTTAATTAAAATTTTCTTTTCATTGATATTTTCTATTGTCCCAGTAAGCCCAACACTCTTTCCAGAATAAACAAATGCTTTGCCACCTTTCTTAAGCGGAATTTCATCTATAATTTTTCCATCAGTGCCAATCAATAATGAATCTCCAATATTCATTTGTTTTTTAGAAATCAGATTTGATCCGTCATGCAAGTTGATTTGAATTTTTCCAGAAGTAAGAATTTTCTTGTTGAGTATTTTGCACAATCTCTCGCTACTTGAAGTCTCTTCAAAATTCCATCTTCCTGTAGGAAGAATTGTCAACTTGTATTTCTTGTCTCCAGCTTCAAAAATATTAAACAGCCTTATACTTTCTCTATAATCCCTCACAATCTTCCCATTTATTTTTAAAGATTCTGATTTTATCAATAGTTTAACCTCTCTAGCAGTTTCAGCCAACCCTATCATATCTCTTAATGCTATTACTGCAGGCACCCCATCCCTAACATGACTCAGGGCCCTAGCTAAATATCTTGTTCCTTTTCTTGGAATTGGAATTTTACTACTTGTTTCCGCTCTTGTCAGGTACATTTTTTCTCTCCTCTGGTTGTTTAATTGGTGGTTTAGAAGGCATTTCCTTAACAATAGACCTCTTAAATCTTTTCTTATCCTCAAGATTAAGAGACTGAATTTGTAGGTTCTTCGGACTAAATTGAACACTTATCTTTGTGCCATCTTTCTTGGCGCGATTTATATTTTCAAGGATAATTCTTGTTCTCTTTATATCTATAGAAATTACTTTGGCCTTCTTCTTTGCGAAGTTTCCGCGCATGACAAGCACTTCGTCACCCTTTCGCAAAGGGAGGTTCCTCTTGCCATACTTCTTTCTCAATTCTTTTGACAAATTAGTGCTTAAAAACTTATGCCTAAGATGTAACGGAGCATTGTATGTATATTTCCTTTGCTTCCTGGGCTGCTTGCTTCCATTCCACGATGTTGAAAATTCTTTTTTCATTTTTTATAATACAAATTGCGCAATCTTAGAAACTGCTTTCCACCTTTCAGCTACTTCTCTTGCTATGGGGCCTTTAATCTGAGTCCCCTTTGGATTTCCTTTATCATCTTTTAATAAGACTACTGCATTGTCTTCGAACATGATTCTCTCACCCGTATTTCTCCTAAATGGTTTCTTTTGCCTTATGATTATAGCATCAAATACTTGCCCTTTCATTTCAGGTTTTCCAGCCCTCACAGAAACTTTAACATGATCTGCTAACTTAGCATATTGTTGTGTTCCCTTTCTCGTTTTTCCCCTCTTCACACCAACAATCTTCACAATTCTTGCTCCACTATTGTCACTTGCTAAAACATGGCTTCCAATGTTCAATGCTCTTGTGGCTCTTGCAGGTATTGCTTTCATTTTTTATCTCCCGTATTGTTTTCAGAACTCAATTTCTCAACAAACATGAAATGAGTTATTTTGCTAAGTGGTCTACACTCTCTAACCTTAACAACATCTCCCACATGCACGTCTGTTCCATCGAGGATTCTTGCATGAATTCTTGTTTTCTTTTTCATAAATCTTTCATATTTTTTGATTTTTACAGTTCTTTCTAAGTCAACAACAATTCTTTTTTCAAATTTCTTAACTACCTTGCCCTTGAATGTTCTTCCCCTAGTTCCAACTAGCCTTTTTCTCTCTGTGTTTTTCTTTTCCATTTTCTCCATTGTTTATCTCCTCTTTAACTGTCGTCTATCGAGTCGTCGGAAAACCCAAGCTTGACCAATACTGGTCTTACTTGTCTTTTGTGCTCCCCTTGGAGCTCAATGTTCCCGTCCTTTACAGTTCCTCCGCAAGCAAGCGCCGCTTTTAAGGCTTTTGCAGTGCCTTTCACGTCGATTCCTTTGTCGAAGCCAGATACGATGGTGATTACCTTCCCGTACCTTCGTTTTTCTGTTCGGACAGTTATCTTCTGCTCGCTTTTAGCGAGGTCTTCCCACGCGATAGCTTCAACAGGTAAACCCGTTTTTGGATCTATCTCCATTGCTATTTGCTTATTACCTTTGCTGATTTTTCAGCTTTGGTAATTGTGAGTATGCGAGCAATAGCCCTTTTAATCTCTTTGGTCTTAGCATTGGTTTTATGAGCTGTGACATTCGCTTTAGTAAGTTCCATCCTCAAGTCTTTTAATCTTTCTTTTCTGTTTTTTTCATCCATTTTTCTTATATCCTTAGATCTTAAAATTGCCATTTATTTCTTTGCCTCCAATTTTTTCGCCTTTTTGCGTTTAGGTTTTTCTTCTTCAATCTCTTCAACTTCATCTATTTTTATCCTAGATAATAATTCCTCATTCACATCAATCCTATCATGGATATGGGCATCAGGAGGAAGAATGCTTACCTTAACTCCAACAACTCCTTGCTGAGTCCTTGCCTGAGACATAGCTCTTCTTACAACCTTAGCAGGATCTCCTGTTTTCTTAAGATATCCATGACTAAATCTCCATGTCTTTGCTCTATCTCCTGGAAGCTTTCCAGAAAGCACAATCTCGACACCTATTGCTCCTGCTTTCACTATATCTTGAAGAGTTCTATAAGCTATAAGCTTGAATTTTAAAGAACCTTTTCTTTCAAGATTAATTGCAATACTATCAGCGACTAATTGAGCATCTAGCATTTCATTTGTAATATCTCTTATCTCAATATGAGGGTTATCCAATTTGAATCTTTTCTTGAGCGTTGTCGTAAGTTCTTCAATTCTCTCTCCCTTTCTACCTATGACTAATCCAGGACGATTTGTCTCAACAATAATTTTTTCACCAACTGGAGTATATTCTATCAGGACCTCGCTTATCCTTCCCTTTCCAAGAGCGCCCTTTATGTATTCTCTGACTCCTAATTCTTCTTCTTTAAACCCTACAAATTTCTTTTCATCCATTTTTCTTTTTCTCCGTTATCTCCTTTGCTTTGATTATCATATTAGTTCTTTTAGCTAGCATTCCACCTCTTCTCTGTGGTCTTGCAGCCCAACTTGCAGAAGCATAATATATTACGCTATTTTCAAGATCCATTCCATTTGTAATTACATTGCCCTTAAGCCCCTTAAGAACCTTTATGACAAACCCAGATGCTTTAACGGGATATCTTCCAGACATCATTCCCTTCCCTTTCCTATGTGGAATTTCTCCTTTAAATGGAACAACTTTTTTCATCTTTATAACTTGGTTCAAATCATCAATTGCCTGATCTATCTTTTTGTTCTTTATGAATCTAGAAATATATACTCCTTGTTTTTTTGACATGTGCATACTTACTCCTCTAGCAATTGCCTCTTCTTTCTTAATTACAGTTTTTTTATCACCCTTGATTATTTTTGCAGTTTTTTGCTTCACATCTTCTTTTGTTCCTTCCTTACTTTTTCCAATCTCAACAGTATCCTTAGCAGAATCTTGAACGTTAGCCTCATTAGTTTTTTCAGTTTGAATTTCTTTCTTCTCGCTAATAGGATCTTCTTTTTTCTCTTCAATTTTTTTATTTTTCATTTCTTCAACCATTTTACTTCTTTGCCGCCCTTGATCCTTTTGTTGCTCCGACTCCAGCAGATGAATGGGCAACTCTCTTTCTAGTTTGAGCAAATTCTCCAAGTCTATGACCAATCATTTCAACTGTTATTTGGACAATCTGATAGTTTTTGCCATCATATATTTCAATAGTTTTTCCAACAAGTTTGGGAACTATGACGATATCTCTTAGATGAGTTCTTATTTTTTTATTTTTCATTTCTTTCATCTCACATCGTTTAGTGAATTTTTCAACAACATCAAAATGTCTGAGTATAGATCTTCTACTTCTAGCTGGAAGATATTTTGCAACCTCTCTTACATCTAGGGCTTGTAGCTCTTCAACGCTCTTTCCCCTATACTTCAATTCTTTTGACCTAATTTTTACTTCTTCTGTCATTTTATCTCTTCTTTCCTGTCTTTCTTGGCCTTATATGTCCTACCTTTCTTCCAGGAGGAGCATTTCTCTTTGCAACCTTTGATTTAATTCTCTTTCCTCTTCCAGATCCAAATGGGTGGTCTATTGCGTTAACAGCCACAGCAGAGACTCTTGGATATAATTTTCCCTTTGATTTCATCTTATAGAACATTCTTCCTGCCTTCATAAATGGTTTTTGTTTTCTGCCTTCTCCAGCAATGGTCCCAATAGTTGCCCTGCATCCTTGATTAAAGATTACTTCCTTTCTATTTGGCATAGTGACTCCAACTTTGCTGTTTTCATATATCTTATTAACAATTGCACTGCTTCCTGCGGTTCTTATCATCTTTCCTCCGTCTCCAGGATTTCTTTCAATATTAAATATTCTTGTCCCAACAGGAATGTCTTTTAAAGATAAAATATTTCCCTCGGAAGGTTCAGATCCTCCAATCTTGACTCTTTGACCCTCGTATACACTTTCAAACGCAACATTGTAAAATATCTTATTTCCCACCTTTAGCTTCATCAATGGGGCAGAATGTGCAGCAGATTGTATTAATTTGATAACTTCAATTTCCCCCTCCATGACTGGATAACCTACCTTGTAGATAAACGCCTTCTTTCTTACTCTATAAGTATGGCTTCCCTTTCCCCTAGCTTGTGATATTATTCTTTTTCCCATTTTATATCATTCCTAGTTTAGTTGCAATATCAATTGCAGGATTTTTTTTGTTTAGTCTCACATGAGCAATTTTTTTATTAGCTCTAATCATTGTTCTTATTTTTTCCACTTTAACATCAAATAACTTTTCGACTTCTTTTTGGATATCTTCCTTTCTTGCTTGCCTTTCTGTCTCAAAAGTTAATGTATTTTCCACATCAATCCTTCTAACTGCCTTTTCTGTTGTAACAGGTTTTAATATGAATCTCATTTGATTGCCTCCATTTGAGATAATGATTTTTCAGTATAAATTACAAGCCTTCCTAGAGGATAAAGGTCAGATATCTTAACTTCTCCTAACTTCTTCACATCAATACCATTAACTTTTACATCTTCATCATTTCCAGTTACAAGAAGCAATCCCGCATTACTCTTGTATTTTCTACCTCTTATCTTTCCTTTTCCAGCCCTTACTTTTTTATTTTTGAAAACCAGATTTTCCATTTCTCCAAATAACAAGTTAAGCATCTTCTTGATTTCTTTTGTTTTCACTTTTTCTAATTTTGATTCTATGACAATTGGAAATTGTACAGATAGATCCTTCAAACTATCATAACGACTCAAAATATAGTTTTTATTTGCACTAGCAGCGAACCCCGAATTCATAGCTATCTGAATCTCTCTTAAATTAATCTTTTTTTCTTTACCAATACCCTTAGGTCCATGAGCTCTTCTACCTCCCCTCGTACTTGAAACTTCAGCACCAACCCAGAAGAATTGAGTCCCTCTTCTCCACATAGTTTTTCTAGGTGTTCTAGAAATTCCTTTCCCATAATGACCTTTCCAATCATGTCTCTTATGACTAATTGTTCCAGAAGCAGAATGTTTTCTACCTCCCCTCGGATCCGGCGAATAAGGCTGGATAAACTTATCAACTTCAAAATATTTGCCTACAAGATCCTCTCTAACTCTATTATCAAACAATTTAGGCATCTCTATTTCTCCCTTCTTCTTTCCAGTTATGTCATATAATGTAGCTTTCATTTTATCTTAACTCCAACAACTCCAGTTTCTTTTTAGCTTGACTTTTTGTCGGCCGTGAAGCAGGGGTTAACATTACTTGTCTTTTAACAGGGCCTTGTATACTTCCTGCAAGAATCACATAATCTCCTCTAACCATTCCATAATTGCTGAATCCTTCTTTTTTGTTGATATCCTTGCCTTCTTCCGAAACATTTCCTAACTTTATTACATTTGAATTATGAGTTATCCTTGAAAACATCCCTAACTGTCCAGACATAGGGACGCGGAATGTAACTCTTGCAGGATGCCATGGACCTAAACTTCCAGGTCTTCTGACTCCCTTTTCAGATTTATGAGCCTTCAATGTAATGCCAAACCTCTTAACAGGACCTTGAAGACCTTTCCCTCTTGTTAGCCCTCTAACATCAACTAACTGCCACTTCAGGATATCTGAGACAGAAATTTCTTTTCCAATAAGAGTTTTTACCTTTTCGAGGGCATTCTCCCCATTAAATGCAATCTCTGCAAGGTCCGGTGATTTCTTGAATCTTCCTTTTCCCATAGAACTATACATTATCAACCTTATCTCATCATAATTGTAATCTCCATCCAATTTTTTAGCTTCTTTCGGTACTTTTACTTTCTTCTTGAGTATCCTTTCATTGGAGACAACAACTTCTTTGCTTATATTACCCTTGTTATAAAATCTTACAGAAAATATTTTCATCTTAGGAACCTCAAGAATAGTTACAGGTATAACGATCTTTTTTCCCTTAGTCATAGACTTATCAGTTTCATCCTTAACAACAGCAGAAGCCATACCCACCTTGTAGCCTATAAATCCTAATAATCCTTCATTAGCAGAACCCGCTCCTCTAACATTATCCCAGTTAACTCTAGGAAGAGCTTTTCTCGCTCTCTTTCTTGGCCAGTATTGTAAACTTCCAAATCTTGGTCTCGTTCTTTTTGTCATTTCTTAATTCTACCATTTTCAACTGGGCGCAACTTTCCCGTTTTTAAATCTTAGATTCTTTCTACCAAACCGTGTGCAAAAAACAGATTTTTTAGGTTTTTAAATGTAACGCTGCCGAAACACTATCATCAAAGAATCATGCTACGAACTTTATTTCCTTCATTTCCTGTTTGCCGTCTATAATAGATCTCCTAACTATTCTTCCCTTGCGTTTAGCTAATCTCCTCAATTCATTAGGATCTTTTGCATCAGTTGGAAGGTCAATATCTTCAATTATAAAATCATGGAAAATCTCAGCACTTTTGAAATCACTTGTCTCGAAAATAAGTGCCATTATCAAGTCTCTGTCCGTTGTCTTTAGCTTGCAAAAATCAATTTTCTGTGGCTCATCTGCAGATTTTGTAGAAGGTTTCGCGGATTTAGGAGCTTTTGGTTTTATTTTTAATTCTGTCTCTCCAGCATTAAAAGAGAGCCCCATAAAGCATTCTGGAAAATTATCACATAACTCAATAATTTTATTTCCATTCATTTCCCCATCAATAATATATTGTTTAATTCCCATGAACTGTTTCTTGCCATTAAACTCAAGCTTGCCAGTCAAATCACTAGTAGAAACAATAATTCCCGTAACATTTGTGGATTTCTCTCCTAATCTTTCAGCAACAGCTCTTACAATCTCATTTGCAAATTCTGCAGTAGTTGATACATTAAACCCTTTAGCAGAAAATTTAGCTCTAATCATTGCCCTATTCCTAAAATTTCCTCTACTAAACTTTTGAAACTGAAGATGTATAAGTTCGTCAGTTTTTCCATCAAAAATCTTTTTTATAAAAAAGTCCATCCCTTATCTTGTAAATAAGTGTTTATAAATTTTAACTAGTTCCAATCAAGATCCACCCAACCTTTATATAATAGTTTGGCTTTTCCTAAAAATGAGTGTTACCCAACTTGAAGTAAGGCGTATAGGAGCAATTACATTTATCCTAACTTTAGTAGTACTTGCCTTTTTGGTAATAAGACCCATTCTCCTCTCGATAATTACAGGATTGATATTAGCATATGCATTCAATCCATTATATATTAAGGTAAAAAAAGTATTGAGGGAAAAGAATACATCTGCATTCATAGTCGGGCTTTTAGTATTATTAATTATAATCATCCCACTTTGGTTCCTGATTCCTCTTCTAATCCAGCAAGTATTTGACGCGTTCACTTCTCTCAAGGGGGTAGACGTGGCAAATTTCGTCCAAAGATTTTTCCCTATAGATTCGGCAAGAATCCAGGTTGATATCACAAACGCAATAATTAATTTCATTGCAGGAATCACAAATACTTCGTTATCAGCCCTCGCAGATTTTCTCCTAGAACTACCAACAATTCTCTTAAACCTCGCTGTAGTAATCTTTGTATTTTTCTTTGCTCTTCGTGATCAAGATAAATTAAAGGAATTTGTTTCAGGAATATCTCCATTAAGAAAAGACAAGGAAAAAATTCTTGTAAAGCAGTTTAAGGATTTAACATCTTCAATAATTTTTGGACAAATTATTATAGGCATAATTCAGGGAGTTGCAACTGGAATAGGACTTCTTGTCGCAGGGGTTCCAAATGCGCTTCTCTTAACACTCTTTGCAACAGGCGCATCCATCATCCCAATAATAGGTCCTTGGCTTATCTGGGTTCCAGCAGCAATATATCTGCTTTCTATAGGAAATACTACTGCAGCAATCATCTTTGCAATATACAGCGCAGTTGTTGTCTCATCCATAGATAATTTCTTAAGACCTTACATAGTAGCAAGGAAGACTAAATCTTCTTCTGTTGTAGTCTTAATAGGTATGATTGGAGGGCTATTTGTCTTTGGAATACTAGGTCTCATCTTAGGTCCGCTCATTCTATCCTACGTGATATTGTTTATAGAAGCATATAAGAATAAAACACTTTCAGACATGTTTGCTTAGTATCATAACAAAACAATTATTTTTATATATTTTATATTTCTCTTGAAATCATGAATCCCAGAGGTTTAGACTACAATAGACAAGTAATTGAATATATCCGTAAGAATCTAAGGAAGGGGTACACAGCTGAATCACTGAAGTGGGCATTAATCAATCAAGGTCATTCTAAATTTGAGATAGAAAAAGCTATGAAAAAGCTCGAAGAAGAAATGGCCCACAAGGCGCCAGTTCTTAAAACAAAACCTGAGATAAAATACGAAAGAATAGGCTCATTTCCTACAACAGAAGAATTAGAAAAAACAAGGACAAAAACTTTCTGGAAAAGATTATTCAAGACTTAACCTTTGTCCCAGATTTCCATTCTCCAATATGTTCTCCTTTCAAATGCTTATCAAGCATTTCCAGCTCTTCATAAATCCCATCTATTAAATCATAATCTCTTGCTTCATCTAAGCTCACCCAGCAGTATTCAGTAAGTTCATCATTCAGGGTTATTTCTCCAGAATCATAATCTGCAAACAAGCTTATGACAATCGTAGGAATTCCATCCTCCCTTAGGAAACTTAAACTAGTCAAATATTTTATGTTCTTTATTTCAATCCCAACCTCTTCCATTACTTCTCTTCTTAGTAAATCTTCAAAAACATTATACCATTGTCCTCCAGGAGTGTCTGTTTTCCTGTTAACATAATCTTTCTTTTCAAGCTTCCCTCCAGGAACAGTCCATCTCCCAGGCCATCTTTTCTCTTTCTCAGATCTTTTAGCAATTAAGAACTTGCCATCTTTTACAATTATTCCCGTCGCAACAACATAATGTGCTTTCTCTGGATCCTGCATGACTTATTCAGAAATGTGAAATATTTAAGGATTATCGAGATAACTAGCATCTTTTAGAATATAGTTATCTTAAAATTTTATCAAGCACAGATTGCATTTCGATAAACTTTTCAGTGTCTATTTTTCCTATCTTCTTTATTACAAGTTCTTTTTCGAGTCTTAGAATATTCTCAACTTTAATCATACAATTAGTCATAAGTTTGCCCTGTTCCAGATTTTTATTGGTGAGATTTATAGAATATCTTTCTTTTTTCACGTTAGAAGTTACCCCAGAAACAATGACGTCTTGCGAATGACCGTTAAATGAATTATTACTTATTACAACAACAGGTCTCACCTTTCTTCCAGATTGGTCAGAGAAAGGGAAAGGCACGAGTAGCAAGTCTCTCTGTTCAATCATAAGTACTTGCTCCAAACTTCACTGTCTTTTTTGTTATCCCAAAGTTTATTCATCGATTTTTCAGCTATAACAAGCCAGCCATATTTTTCCTTTTTGTGGCTTTCAAGTTTTTCTAAAATCAGGTGTCTTATAAATTCAGATTTTGACAAGTAATTACGCTTCTTCAGGAAATCATCCAGTTCTTTTGCTTCATTTTCAGGTAGCTTTATGCTTATTGTTTTCATAGTAATACGCAGGTATTACTTATTTATATAGATTTCTGTTTCAGTATTTCAGAGAAGGATTATCTACAAGTTTTATACAACATTTTCTAAACAATAAGGATTTTTAAGCATCGTCAACTACTATGTGGAAAGGTAAATAAAAAACGTAGGAATAATCAAAATCTAATTCTCCTAATTTTGCAATGTACTCTCTAAACTTTCTCTTGCCTTTCTCGGTGCTGATTTCAATCCAAATAATTTTCTCAAACCTTCCGTATACCATCCCAATGTTGGACCAATGAGGGGTGAGACCATTGCTAAATGCTTCGCTCCAGAGAGAACGTTCTCCATGTCTACTTTAAGTTCACCATTAGATGCCAAATTAGATGCTAAACTTCCAACCGCAATAACCGTAGCATACAAAGGCACTTGAAATGTATTAAATGCTACTAGCTCCGTTACACCCTTTCTAAACCTAGAACTCTTATCAGTAGTCTTACCTTTTTTATAAACAAAGTTTCTCCACTTCCCATATGGGGCTCCGGTTGGAAAGTTAATTGCAGTCCCATAGGCTCTCGAAGCTAAAATTCCAAAACCTCTTAAACCGGCGGAATAGTCCATTCCAGCTCCAACAACCAGTGAATAACTAACAAGGCCTAGAGTATCAACTAAACTTTCTCTTCCTCTCTTCTCTTTAGGTTTTTCTACAGGTTCTTCCATAATAAAAAATAGAAATCTTTCATTTTTAAATCTTTCTGATTAGTTACTACTAAAAAGTAAGATAAATATTATTGGATTACCTCCAGACCAAGCTCAAAAAAAGTGTCTCAGTTGGTATGCCAATTTTTTATGGGTTTTGTTAGTTATTCTCATTTAGTTCTATATATTCATTGAGTTTGCTAATAACTTCTCTATGAAACTCTCCATTTATTTTACAAAGTTTCTTCTTGATTATTGCATTATGTATGGTGAAGATTCTTTGAGGTCTAACAAAGCTCTTGAATGGTAGTTTGCCAGTTTGGAAGTTATTTGTTTTAATGGGCAGATCTCCCTTCCTAAAATTTCTTGTGATTAAGCAACAAATTCTATCTTCCGATTGATTAATTAATCCGTTAGAAATTATCAGAGCAGGTCTTTTTTTATTCTCACTTAAATCTGAATATGGAAATGGAATTAGAACAACCTCTCCTTGATCATACATTGTTCCAGGCCTCATCCTCTTGGTTATCCCAATCTTTATTCAAAACTTCTTCTGAAGCTAACATTGTGAGAATACTCTCTTTATCTTTGTTTTTATCTAGAGACTCCAATTCGTTAACTCTTTTTTTTATCATTCTTCTGACAAAATCACTCCATCTTACTTCTGAATATCTACGCATTTTTTTATACACTTCATCATCTATTGAAAGAGTTATGTTAGTCATGATAGATTAAGTGATATCACTTATTTAAACTTTTCGTTTTAGCTTTACGCCCGGACCAAGCTTCGCATGATCAAAACGCCGACGCCCGGAATCCCGTAACACTCAAGTGTGAGGGCACCGCGGATTTCTTATCTGCGTGTGCGTTCGATTCCTTAAACGCCGACGCCCGGAATCGAACCGGGAAATCCCGAAGGAAACTGGTTCTCAAGACCAGCGGAGTACCATTGTCCCACGTCGGCTTAATTCTATAGGAATCTTAGTGCTTTTAAGCTTTAAGGTTAATTGATTCTCTCAGAGCTCAACTCTTCTCAAATCAACCTCACTACCACTAAGTTTGAAGTGCACCTGATTTTTTCTCCATATTCTTATTGCCTCTTTTGCAAAGGCAAGCATATTCCCCTCTGCTTCTTCATAACTATACCATCCGGCTTCTCCTTCCTCTGTTTCCTGAGGAATGCCTTCAGCATTAGCATGCAAAAGCATAACAATTTTATGTTGGTTTATTTGGTCATTCATAAGTTCACAAAATCCAAATGGGATGAATGTGCTCTCAACTTTTATTCCAGTTTCTTCAAGCACTTCTCTTGCAGCAGCCTCATGTGATAACTCTCCCGGAATCACACCCCCTCCCGGAATGCATAACCCTCCCTTAAAATGACCTACCTTCAATTTTATAAGAAGAAATTTCCCTTCAGAATTTGTTATAACCGCATTAGAATTGACTTTTATTTTATCCATTCAAAATATGATATCAGAACTAGATATATATTTTTCTACACTCGCCCCAAGAAAAATCTCTATTCTATTTCTCAGCACAGCTAAAAAATATTGGCTCTTTGGATTAAAATAAAAAATAAGTTTATCCAAAGAGAGATGCTAGTCCTGCAGCGGATTCTTCTGCCTTCTTCTCTTCCTTAGGCTCTTCAGCCTTTGGTGCTTCAGAAGCAGCAGCGGGTGCAGCAACAGCTACGCTTGCATTTTCAAGCTCTTTTGCTATATCTACGCCAGATAGGCTTGCTACAAGTGTCTTTATCTTAGAGTCATCTACTTGTGCTCCAGTGGCAGCAATAACATTCCTTATGTTATCTTCGTTCACAGGTTGCCCTACTTTATGTAATAAAAGAGCTGCATATATGTATTCCATTAATTATTTTCCTCCTTTGTGTCTTGTTGAATTTCAGTTGTATCAGTTTGAGGAGTTTCTTCTTTTTGGGCTTCAGCATTTGCCTCACCACTAATCTCTTCTTTTTCTTCTGATTTTGGAGTTTCAGCAGATGAATGTTCATTTACAATTCTTCCAATTGCTTTCTCTTCCATTGCAGCCCTACTTATTAAGAAACTAATTGTCTCGGTTGTAGGATAATTTCTTCCAACTGCAAATCCAAGGGCTTTCCCAATCAAAGATCTAAATTCATTCAATGTTCCTTCTTTATCAATCTTAATTCCAACATATACCTTATCATCTTTAGAATCGTATGCTGCTAATGGGATAAATCCAGACTTCATTGGGAATATTCCTAGCTTTGCCAATACCCCTGCAACTTTTTCTGATATTGGCTCTCCTTCCCTTGCAACAACAGCTCCCTTAATTATCTCTAATTTACCTTCCTTAACCGAAACCTTGAGTCCTACACTTCCAAGTTCTGAAATAGCAGGTCCAGGGGGTAGGTCAGTTGGTCCAGGCTCTATCTCAATATTTTCAGGAGAAATATCTCCAGACCTTGCCTTAGTAGGAACCTGACTATCAGTTAGCAAGGCGGAAAGCTCAAATGTATCTATATCAGAAAAAAATATTGCAAAATCTGCCTCTAATTCCTTCTTTAAATTTTTTAATGCGCCTTTTTCAGTAGCATCAATTGCTCTTTCAAATGCATTCTTTTTCATGAATTTTATTTCAGCCTTTCCTCTTAGTTTCTTTTTAATATTCTGAAACTGAGAACTAGGAAGACCTCTACATGATGCAATCAAAACAGTTTTAACATTTTTAATTTTGTCAGCTACTTCACTTACTAACTCCACTTTTTCATCAGGAATTGGCTTCAACCTCACATTATCGTTGCTCATTTGACCTCCACAGCAATTGGTTTGCTCATTGTGAACTTTATTAGGGTATTCTTCACATTTTCTTCTTTCTTTGGAAGAGAACTAATGACTGCAGCATGAACTGCCTTGATGTTAGCAATTATTTCTTCATCCTTCATAGACTCATTTCCTATAGGAACCTTTATGCTTGCTTCCTTCGCTCTCATCTTCACAGATTTAGATATTCTCTCTAGCAATGGTTTGATTAAATCATCTCTTTCTTCAGGGATAATCCCTAATTGAGGAGAAGGCATTTTTCCTGCAGGACCCAAGGCCTTACCAAATGTTGATGCAACAGAAGGCATTAATTTAGCGTTAGCAATAAAAAAATCAAATTCATCGACAATTTTTCTTAATGCATTCTTCTCGGAATATTTTTGGAATTCAGCTTTTGTAATTGTACTTATCAAAGGGTTCTTTTTCTCAAAAAAACCACAAACTTTCTTGTCCTTTACCTTATTTGGAATTGAGGCAAGGATTGCGATATTATCTTTTCTAAGGTCAACACTTCGCAGATTCACAATTAGTTCTACAGTTTGCGAAAATTTTCTTTTCTTTTCTTTTCTTAACTCTTCAAGTGCTTGTTTCAATTCTACTGCTTGCATTTATCCTCCTACATTACGCCAGACATTCATAGAACATATAATACCTGGATGTAGTTATACGGTAATTCAGCTAGAAATTTGGGATTTATAAATGTTGTCCTTCAGGCTCATCAAACATTTTCAAATAGTCTTTCACCCTATCGACAGTCTGAGGTATTATAAAATTCTCAATTTTTTTTTCAAATATTTCAGACAATGGTTCAAACTCAGAAAGTCTGTAAAAATTATTCTTTTTGTCAACAATCATTATATCTCTCAATCTTTTCAATTGCCTTCTAACATTGCTTTCTGCAATTCCCTTTATCTCAAGAGAATGAGATTTTCTTATTTTCTCTATTTGTTCTATTATAGTAAATGAAGTCATTTCTTCTCTTTTTTTTCTTGCATTGTCTAAAACAAGGAGGATATCAACAATAACGTCTCTAGAGTCACCAGGCTGCAACAATCCTATTGATAAGCATATCTTTTTCACAAGCTCTCTTCTAGAAGACTTGTATGGCCTTTCATATTTTCTAAGTGTGATCTCGTTCAACGGCAAATCTTTAACCATATGGGTTTCAGTATAGCAATAATTATAAATCTACTTATTTGAAGTTTAACATGGACTTAGTAGCATTCATTGGTGATGATAAAGAAAATTGGGGGCAAGTGACAGGTTTGATAAATAGGGGAGAATGGGGAAAAATCTTTTTGATCAAAAATCAAAATGCAAATACTTTCCCATATCACTCAAAAGCTGAACTAATTTCTGTAGACTCGTCAAAAAAGCTTTTAGAATTAAAAAAAGAAATCTCTGATAAAATCAAGGGAAAATTCTCTGAATTCGATGCACATTTATCAATAGCTTCTGGAAATGGAAAAGAACATATGGCTCTTATTTCAGCACTACTCTCTCTTCCTGTTGGAATCCGTCTTGTAGCATTCACAAAGAACGGCGTTGAGATGATTAATTGATTCAAAAAATAATTATTTGAAGCTATAAGTTAGAAAAAGCTTATCGCCCATCTCACCATCATCAATATAAGCAATGCAACAATGAACCATGTTGCAAACGCAAACGCCTTCTTTCCTATTTTTTCACTTCCAGTGATTCCCCATACAGAAAGATAAAAGAATCTTCCTCCATCCAATATTGAAACAGGAAGCATATTAAACAATGCAACAAGTATATTGATTATCACAATCCACCATAATAGATAATAGATAAACCACGCAAAATCTCCATCCCACCTTGATTCGTAATATATGAATGGATCTTTCACATTCTCAACCACATTTGTCATAAACCATCCGATAACTCCTCCTCTCCCTGAATTAAGGAATCCAATCCCAAGATAAGCTTGACCATTTCTCTCACCAAGAATTAATTCATGATTATCTACATTCCCATCTTGCTTCGTAGTTACAATTATCTCATCTCCCGGAGAGTAATTGTTCAACTCATTTTGCAAACTTTTTATGCTCGTTATCTTCTCCCCATTTATCTGGGTAATTGGCCCCCTAAGACCACTTCTTGCAGCAGGAGAATCATCAAAAACAGTTATCTGTTCCGCACTAGCTTCTATAGCAAATTTAAGATTATTTTCTCTAATCAAATAGTTTTTTTGTGTGCCTTCAAGTGAAGATGCGCTGATATCTATTAGTAAGTTTTCATCGCTTAACATTCCAGCTATCTGAGATATATCATTTATTTGCTGCCCATTTATAGAATTTATAGAATCAACATTAATCTGTTCAGACCCATAAGTGTTAAAATTGATTCCAGCAGGAGCAAAACTCAATGCAAAAAATCCTCCAAGTATTAATCCGAATATCACAGTCATAACAACATTAGCAAACGTTCCTGCAGCAAGAATTGTAAGTTGTGGGAATTTCTTTGCTTTTTGCATCTGTTTTTCATCCGGTTCTACAAATGCTCCAAGAATAGGTCCTAAAAAAGCAAATCCTGTGGTCTTTATTCTAATTTTATAAAATCTTGCAAATATTCCATGTGCAAATTCATGACTCACAGCCACAATAACTAGTGCTATGAGGAAATAGGTAAAGTAAAGCTGGGGGAAAAATGACTCCATATTAAATAAAGTAGGAAAGTAAGGTATCAATGGTGCAATAGGTGGAGCCCTTATCAACTGGATTATGATTGGGGAGGTCATATACAAATAAACAGTCTTGATTAAAAGCCAAATCATAGAAATCATTAAGATAAACCCGGATGCTACAACAATATATTGTAATGGCTTCAAGAATCCTCTAAATTTATCAACAGTCCAATCCATTAACTTAATTCCTAACTTTGTTTTGTAAAGAAATAGTATTCCTTGTCTTTCTAAGTTCGCCCTTTTTTTATGAAGAAACACTATTATGAATAATGTGAACAATACAAGAAATGCAACATCATATACCCAAAAGCTTACCATTTACACCTATTTTTTCTTCGCCTTTATAGCACGAAAATTCTTTTTACTGCACTTTCTACACTTGACTTTTTTAGCAATAACTCTTATTGAATCAGTTTTCATTTTCTGTCCACAGCTCTTGCAAACAAAAACATTCTTGAAAAGTCTTGCCTGCGCGGCAGGTATTTTGGTTGCCATATTATAATACTCTCCTTATTACCTTATATCCCTCAATATCCCAATACTCAACTTGTTTCTCAGGAACAAGATCTCCAGCTACTTCTTCAGGATATGGTAAATCTAATGTCTCAAAGCTTTCGAGATCCATAACACTTGCGTTATGATCTCCCACACTTAAAATCTGGCCTTTTCTTTTATCTATCATCGGTACTTCAAATCTTAAATGTCCAGGAACTGCCAATACTTTTTTCTTACCTCCAGTAAGACTAACTGCCTCTATTCTACACTTGCTAGCCCCATGCTTTCCGGATTTACTAATGTCGTTAGATTTGACTGTATATGCTTCCCCGTCAATCAAAATATTTACTCCTGATCGAGCCTGTGTAGCATCAATTAATTTTAAAACCATTATTGAATTTCACAAGAAACGTTTATAAAACTTGTTATTCCCATGGTTTTACACAAAAATGGAAATTGTTTCAAAAAAAGATTTTATAGAACTTGAGTTTACTGGAAAGGCAAATGGAGATATATTTGATACAAATATTTTATCAGATTTAATTAAAATAAATCCTGAAGCAAAACCTAAAAAGACAATTGTCTGCATAGGTGAAGGCATGGTGGTATCCGGACTAGACAAGCAGTTAGAAGGAAAAGAGATTGGAAAAGAATATTCAATAACAATTCCCTACAAAGAAGGATTTGGAGAAAGAAAAAAAGATTTGGTAAAAACAATCCCTCTAAGAGTTTTTACAGAGCAAAAGGTGATGCCCCATCCTGGAGAAACACTCTTTTTAGATAATATGGTTGTGAAGGTCATCACAATTTCAGGAGCAAGAGTTATAACAGACTTCAATAATCCTCTTGCAGGAAAAGATCTTGAATACACATTCATAATAAAAAGAAAGGTAAATGATGAAAAAGAAAAAGTTGAATCTCTTTTCGATTTCTTTTTTAGAACCATCCCAGATTTTGATATAAATAACGATAAAATCATTGTCAAAGGACACAAAATGCTTCAATATTTAGTTAACAACTTTTCAGAAACATTTAAGGAATTAATAGGAAAGAATCTCGAATTCATAGAAGAGGTTAAGACGTCTAAAAATGAACAAACTACTTCAGAATAAGTCTTTTCGTCGTAAAAAACAGTAGTATAAAAATCCTTATAAAGACATTTCATTTCTTTTCCAGATGGTTGATATAAATATTGAAAAAAACTATCCTGACTCTCATTCTATAGATCAAGAACTAGAATCATTGCTAAAAAAACAAAGTGCTCGTATAAAAGTTGTTGGATGCGGTGGAGGAGGAGGAAACTCAGTCTCTAGAATGAAGGAAGTCGGTGTAAAGGGCTGTGAGGTCATAGCATTGAATACAGATGCACAAGATCTTCTTTATGCTAATGCAGATCATAAAATATTGATTGGCCGTGAATTAACTCACGGGCTAGGCGCAGGAAGTAACCCAAAAATTGGTGAAGAGGCTGCAAAAGAATCGGAACAAGAATTAAAGAAAAAATTATCCAATTCTGACATGGTATTCATTACATGCGGTCTTGGAGGTGGAACTGGGACTGGAGCAGCACCTGTTGTTGCAGACATAGCAAAAAGACAAGGAGCACTAACAATAGGGATAGTAACACTTCCATTTACAGTTGAAGGACAAAAGAGAATTGAGAATGCACAATATGGTCTTGAGAGGATGCAGGCAATTACAGACACATTGATAGTAATACCCAATGATAAACTTCTCGAGTTAGCCCCAGAACTTCCATTACATACTGCATTTAAGGTTGCAGATGAAATTCTAACCAACTCCGTCAAGGGTATAGCTGAACTGATAACGACCTCTGGATTAGTAAATCTCGATTTTGCAGATATAAAAACAGTTATGTCAAACGGAGGAGTTTCATTGATAGGCATAGGAGAATCAGATTCAGCCCAAGGCAGAGCAATTGAAGCAGTGAATAGGGCAATCAATAATCCTTTACTGGATGTAAATATTAGCGATGCAAAGGGAGCATTGGTCAATATCATAGGTGGGCCAGATATGTCTTTGGAGGAGTATAAAATAATCATGCAGGAGTTAGGAAGAAAAATATCTCCAGATGCAAAAATAATTTCTGGCGCACAAATATCTGCAGACATGGAGAAATCCATTAAGGTACTGTTGATAGTTACTGGAGTTAAAAGCTCACAAATTCTTGGAGCATCTTCGGATAAGGACTTTTCAGATAACCAATTAGAAAGTGAGCTCGGAATTCGCTTTTTACAAGACCAAGGTTAATTTTAAAAACAGGCTTATGTTTTATCTCACATGCATAGAAAACTAAAATCATTCATACTTCAATCTCTTAGGGTATGGAAAATCTTAAAGAGACCAACCAAACAGGAGTTTTTCACAATAAGCAAGGTCTCTGCAATTGGTCTTCTTGTCTTGGGATTATTAGGATTTGTCATCTCGGTGGTAGTAAGGATGTTTTTCTGAGCTAGGGGAAATATTTAAAAACCTTGACAAATCTTTAAAATTACTACTTCTTGAGTATTCTTGATTCATGGAGTAGTGCAAGAAAAATGATTTTTATTATCAAAGTCACAACAAACAAGGAAGAAAGAGCAGCAGAATTAATAAGCCAGAGGGCTCAAAAAAAAGAGCTAAGAGTTTTCTCCATTGTAAGACCCCACGGGCTGAGGGGGTATATAATTCTCGAGGCAGAAGACAGAGATTCAGCAGAAGAAGCAGTTTTCAATCAACCTTATGTTAAGGGCATTCTAGGTAAGAATGTTGATTATGAAGAGGTGAAAAATATGGTGGAGCCAGAAGTTGAGGACTTAAATATCCAGGTAGGAGATATAGTAGAAATGATAGCAGAACTTTTCAAGAAAGAGAAAGGAAAGGTAATGCGTATAGATAAGCAAAAGGGAGAAGTCGTCGTTTCACTTCTTGGAGCTGCGGTTCCTATTCCAGTTACAGTAAAAATGGACAACATAAGAGTTATAAGGAGAGAAGATAACGAGGAAGAGGAAAAGGAAGACCAATAACATGCCAAAAATAAAACTAATAGTGGATGGAGGCAATATGAAGCCAGGTCCAGCAGTAGCACAACAGCTTGGCCCAATGGGTGTAAATCTTGGAAAGGTAATTGAAGATGTAAATTCTGCCACTGCAGGTTTCAATGGAATGAAAGTTCCAGTTGAACTTGATGTGGATGCTAAAACAAAAAATTACACAATCTATATATCTTCTCCACCTGTTGCAGAATTGATAAAGAAAGAATTAGGCATAGCAAAAGCTTCAGGTCAGGCAGGAAAGACCTATGTTGGAAATCTCGGAATAGAACAAGTTATTTCAATAGCAAAAACAAAGCACTCCAACATGCTTGCAAAAGATTTAAGTGCCGCAGTAAACCTCGTAGTTGGAAGCTGTGTTTCCCTCGGAGTTCTGATTGAAGGAAAGAATGCAGTAGAATTTCAAAAAGACATTTCTCAAGGAGTTTACAGCAAGGAAATAAAAGAAGAAAAGACAGAAGTTTCTCAAGAGAAGAAACAACAATTAGCAGGTGTATTCTCCGAAACTGTCGCTAAGCAGGAAGCAGCCGCCAAAGCTGCTGAAGCCGCTAAGGCAGAAGAAAAACCAGCAGAGACTGCAGCTCCTGCTGCAACTGCAACTCCAGCTACAGCAAAGAAAGATGAGAAGCCAGCCAAGAAAAAATAATCCTTTATTTTGTTTAACGTCAAACTTAAAAACTCAACAATCAATTTTAATTCAGGGGTTGTAGTCCAGCTTGGTTAAGATTCCAGGTTTGGGACCTGGCGACCCCGGTTCAAATCCGGGCAACCCCATTCTTAACATTTATTAACTAAATTATATCTCAACCCTCATGAATCATGGACTTGCAATCTCAGACAATTATTCATTAGAATCTGGCGGGATTCTGACTCAGCAGAGATTAGATAAAATGAGTAATGGGATAATGGACACTATCAAATTGAGCCTAGAAATAATTTAGAACTAATAACAAAAATACCTTAAAAAATAATCAAAAGCATTCTTGAAAAACTAACAGAATAATTTAAAAACCTTTAATTTCATCTTGCTTTAACACAAAGAAAAAATTTAGTGTTCTTAAGATGGCAGCAAAAAAGAAAAAAATAAAAGCATCAGGAAGATTTGGTAGTGGATACGGTACAAACGTTCGTTCAAAATTGAATAAGATTGAACTCTTGCAGAGAAAAAAGCAAGTTTGTCCCCACTGTTCAAAACTAGGTGTTAAGAGGGAGTCTTCAGGCATCTGGAATTGCAAAAAGTGTGGAAAAAGATTTGCATCTGGTGCATATTATTTAAAACATTAATTTCTTAATAGTAAATCATGTACCATTCACGTCCTATAGAAGTTGAAGATTATGAGGAACTGTACAAAACAAGAGTAGTCCCATTAATAGATGGATGTAATTTCGAAGGCGCATGGTTGGAAATGGAAGCAATAAATGTCCCTGCAGAAGCCCTCGATTTAGGCCAGTTCAATAGAACTCACTTTGGTATTCGTGCTTTGGCTACAGGAAGAAGACTTGAAGATAGATTAAGACAAGGAGATAAACATTGGATAAAAGAAACCCAGGAAGAATTGGAAGCATATCTTGCACAGACAACTCTTCCAGGTAAATAAATCATTAAGACAAATCTTTAAAAACCCTTTATTCCCAAATTAGATATGGCACAGTATAAATGTTTTAAATGCAGCAAGATGATTACTAACAAGCAACTTGAAAAAAGATTTGTATGTCCGGGTTGTAACTCTAAGATTTTCTATAAGCCTCGCAGACATATAGTGAAGCTAAAAGCTATTTAATATGGAAAACATATCTCCTGAAGTGGTTCAAGAAATGCAAGTTTTAGAGCAGAACCTTCAGAACATTCTAATGCAAAAACAAGCTTTTTCTCTTGAACTCAATGAGGTAATTAACGCAATGAATGAGGCATCAAAATCTGAGGGAGATATATATAAGATAGTTGGTCAGGTCATGTTGAAATCAAACAAAGACTCTATAGTCAAGGAATTAGAAGAAAAAAAGAAAATAGCTGAAATAAGAATAGTGTCTATGGAAAAACAAGAAGCGCTTCTCGAATCAAAAGCCAAGGAATTAAGAGAAGAAGGAAGAAAACAACTTTTAGATAAAAAAGAGTGATTTTCTAAAATAACACACAAATCTTTATATACTGACTTAATTAAAAAACTTCATGGGATTTAATTTCAAAGAGATGTTCAAAAAAGACAATATTTCCTCGGATTATGTGGAAATAGACCTTGACCAGGGAAGTAAAAGCAAGGAAAAGATAATGGTCAGACCATTTACCTTACGAACATTTGAAGATGTGAATGAAATTCTTAATTCATTAAGAGAAGGTTATACAATTGCAGTTATAGACATAAAACCAATAAAAACTAAAGACATAATTGAATTAAAGAGAGCTATTTCAAAAATAAAAAAGACTGTAGACGCTCTTGAAGGTTCGATAGCAGGTTTTGGAGAGAACACGATTCTTGCAACACCATCTTTTGCAGAGGTGTATCGTGGATCGAATGATTTGCCAAAAAGAGATTCTGCTGGTTTATACTAAACCATGCCCTACAAAGATACGAGGTTTTTAGATTATAGAGTCTGGTTTTCAGATTTTGGATTAGAGCAAGTTATCCTTGAAGATCATCTTACTGGTGTTGACCCCCAACAGATCCAAGCAGCCACAATTGACGTTCTTGCTGGTGAGACTAAAAGAATAGAACCTCTCCAGACAATATTTATGCCTCTTCAAAAAATGTCCTTTTCTGAGAACATTGATATATTCCCAGATTTGAGGAGCAGAATGAGGAGATTAGGACTCAGGGCAACAGCTTTTTCCCCAGAAGACGGAGGATTTCCAATTTATAATCCTTCAGGTCAAACATATCAGATAAACGAGGGAGACAGATTTGCACAAACTTACATAGGAGGGTTGCCAGACAATCCACTTGGAGATGGAATTATTTCTGATATTCCTCACGGACGTGTTCTTACAACAAATGATGAAGTAAGGCGCATGATAAAAGAGGGATTTCTTTCAGTAAGAAATGCCTCAAACAAGGGTGTTTTGATTGAAGACGGATATCTACTTCTTACACCTTCTGGAGTCATGCATATGGCAAAGGTAGATCCAAGAAGTGTAATGAATCCAACAAATAATAAGGATTCTTCATTTTACAAAGCTCAGACGATAAGCAATGATAATGGAAAACTAAGGGTTCCAAGACAATCTCCAATCAGTATTCCATCAAGAGAAGTCCTACAGCTCTCTCCTCATGTGGCAGTCCAGCTATTTTTCATAGACTCAAATGGAAATTTTCAACTTGATGGAGTTGTCGATCCAGGGTATACAGGGGATGTTGCAGCACAACCCCAACTCCATGACGCCCTATCTCTTAACAAGGATGATCCATATATTTGTGGGAGAGTAATCTATTTTGAAGGTGGAGTAAAGCATCCTTACGGTTCAAAAGAAAGAGATAATCATCATCAAGGAACTCTTTGGGGTTCTTCTAATGAATTAATTCTTAGCTAACTCTGTGCAGATATAGAAAACAAGCTTTTTATTGCTACCACAATGGTTGCAGGTACAAGCATAACAAGAAGCGCTCCAAGTGTCGAATTTACTATATCTCCAATTGTCAGGAATTCAATTTTTGCAACTCCTTGCACTCCTGCAAAACTTACAATAACTAATGAAACTGCAGCCATCAAAAAAGTATTAACATTCTTGGGAGAGACATTTACAAATCCTACAATCAGCCCAATAATCACAAGCACCCCTAATATAATAGGATGCAGGGAGCCAAAACTCAGAATTCCAACTGCAAGTGACAGCACAACACCTATCAAAAAAGCCCATGCGCCAAAAAGATTTTCTCGTGAACGTATTGCCATGATATTATACAAATTACAAGAAGATTATTTATATAAATCTTACCAAGCCAATCTAAAGCACCTAATTGTCAGAATAATTCAAAACCGAAAAATTTATAAAGCAGTGTAATTAACAAGTTACAACACAAAATGGCATTCAAGAAAACAGCATTGTTTTTAGCAGTATTTTTCGCATTAATTGTATTCGCAGGATTTTCCAGCGCAGCCTCATTGAGCTTTGCAAATATTAACATTCCTTCAGAAGTAAATGAGGATGCAGGTTCTTTCCAAATAACTTTTGATTTAATAAATAAAGGTGAAGAATCAAACCTTAGTTGGAGCAATTCAGTACTCACTCAAGGAACAGGTTCAATTAGTGTTGATCAGACATTTATTGATATGGGAAACAGCACAGATCCAACAACAATTCCAGTAATAGCAACAGTGACTTTCAACTCAGGACAAACAGGGAATATAGCTGGAAAAATTGAAGTTGAGCCTTTAGGATTAGGAAATAACCAGAGTTTCACTTTCTCTGTTCCAATAAATGTTACAGAGAGTCTAAAAATAAATCCAGACACTCAACCAATTAATTTTGGACAAAACGCTACAATCACACTAACCAATTTCGGATCTTCAGCACTTAATGTAGCATTAAGCGAATTGACATCCTTCGGAGCAACATTTTCTCCAGAGAATATAGTGGTAAATGGAGGAACAACATCAGGCACAATTAATGTAATTCTAAGCGGATTAAACAGGTTCAGATTTGGAGATAATACAGTAACAATCCAAGCAAAAGACCCTAACACCCAAGATGCAGTAGACACTGCTTCAATCATAGTAAAGAAATCATTCTGTTCCAATGGTCCTATAGGTACAAACTTCACTTTCTCAAAAATTGAGTTTGACAACAAAGGAGATGGAAATGACAATTCATGGGAGTTCCTTGATGAGGTAGACCTGGAAATCAAAGTACAAAACAACAACGATGATGACACTGATGTTATTATAGAATTCGCTCTATTTGACAGTAATGGAAATAATATAGCAGATGACCTAGACTATTTGCCTGAATCAGATGGAGACTCAGGAGACGAACAAGAAATATCAATAAACATAGATAATAATGATGATGAAACTGTAAATTTTGTTTTCAGAGTTCCAGCAGATGTTGATGCAGACACCTACAAGGCAGCTATAAAAGTATATGACGATGATGCAGGAGAAAGAATATCTTGCCTAGATAGCTTCACAAGTCTAAGTCACTCAACCTATCAAGAAATAAAAATAGTAGAAAAAGATAAGAAAGAAGATTTTGTAGCAATAGAAGACTTCAATTTCCCAAACGAACTAGCTTGTGGAGAAACACTCTCAGGAAGCTTTAGCGTATTCAATGTTGGAAAAGATGATCAAGACAGGGTATTGATTACCCTAGAGAACTCAGAATTAGGTCTTGATAGAACTTTTGAACTAAGAGATTTAGATAAAGGAGACGATGAAGAAGTAGACTTCATATTCAATATTCCTGAAAATGTAGAATCAAAGACTTACTCTCTGAAATTCACACCTGAGTTTGATTACAAAAATGGAGTGTATAAGCTTGAAGGAAATGAATTTGTAAGGCCATTGACTATATTCGGTTGTGGCGGAACAACTCCATTAACTGCAGTAGTTACTGCAACACCTAGCACTCCAACTCCAAAGGCAGGAGAATCTCTAACAGTGAACGTAGTAGTCACAAACACTGCTTCAGTAGCAAAGACGTTTACAATAGGAGCATCCGCATATAGTTCATGGGCAGATCTTAAATCAATCTCAGCACAAGCATTAACAATTGGAGCAGGTCAAAGCGCCACACTAACAATTAATCTTGATATAAAGGACTCTGCTGAAGGAAGTAATACATTCCTAATAGAACTAGCAGAAGGCGAAAGCAGAGCATTACAAGAAGTTGAAGTTAATGTCGAAACCAAGGATGAATTAAACTTTGGATTTGATTTACCTGGAAATGGATTGATATGGATAATTGCAGCAATAAACATCATCCTGATTATATTGATAATTATTGTAGCAGTAAGGCTTTCCAGAAGATAATTTTTCTCCCAAAGAGATTTAAACATTTTTAGTTTAATTCCTTGATGAATAAACTCTCTGACTTGATAATTCGTTACGCAATTCTTCTTATTCTGGGGCTTAACGGATTGTTTATGATATACTTTCTCATATCTCCCATTACAATATATATTTCTTTCTTTGCATTAAATATAATTTCAGATGCAACATTATCCGGTAATTCAATTTTCTTTAGGGGTATTCAAATAAATCTTATTCCTGCATGCATAGCAGGCTCAGCATATTATCTGTTATTAATCTTAAATCTAACCACTCCAATGGATAAAAAAATCAGAACAAAAAGCTTGCTGTTCATAATTGGTTTATTTTTTATTTTGAATATCTTTAGAATAATTGTCTTCAGCATACTATTTTCTAATAACTACTCCTATTTTGATTTTGCTCATGAATCAACGTGGTATATTGGAAGCACAATTCTAATCATGGTGATATGGTTTGCAAATGTAAAGATATTCAAAATAAATCACATTCCAATATACTCTGATATGAGATTAATTTATAAAGAATCAGAATCAAAAAAGATTAAATCTAAAAAATGATCTCAGAAATCCTAAATCAACTAGTTACATTTATTCTAGAGACTGCAAATGCTCTTGGTTATCTTGGAGTTTTCCTTCTAATGACTATTGAAAGCTCATTCATTCCATTTCCCAGCGAAGCAATTCTTATACCTGCAGGAGCAGTTGTCGCACAAGGAAATATGTCCTTTTTAGGAGTCTTAGCTGTTTCGATACTTGGAAGCATTCTCGGTGCAACGATAAACTACACACTCGCCCTTTATCTTGGAAGGAGCACCATTAATTTATTAATAAAAAAGTACGGGAAAATATTATTTTTAAATACTGAAAAATTAGCTTATTCTGATAGATTTTTTACAAAACATGGAAAAATAACAACTCTTGTAGGAAGATTAATCCCCATAGTTAGACAGCTTATATCCTTACCTGCAGGATTTTCAAAAATGCCCCTCGCAGGGTTCATAATATTTACAGCATTGGGATCAGGCATATGGAGTATAATTCTCATATCATTAGGGTATTTCATAGGAGATAATCTTGAGATGATTAGGCAAAACATTACTCTAATAACTGCCATAGTTGTTATGATGTGCCTGGTTACAATCTTAATATATGTGTATTTAACACTTAAAAGAAAAAGCAAAACTAAGTTCTAGCATCTAAAATGGTCTGCAGTTCAAATTTTTCTATAGCTTGCATTATTTTGCAATCCTCTCCAACACTAATTGTATAACAACTCCCATTTATATCAATCCTGCTCTCATTTCCTCCAACAATCTGGATTACTCTTACATTCTGTGCTTTAGTATTATCACAAGTGACATAATTATGGCCTTGTATACTCGCCTCGCTTTCATTCATATTCCCAGATTTAACAGTTATCTGATTATCTGCTAAAAATTTAGACAACGTGCCTATTGCAGCAAAGCTCTCAGTGCATTGGGGCAATCCAAGGGTATCTATAGTTATAAACGCAGTGCTTTCTGCAAAGGAAGGTGATTTAAACACAATGTCATTCTCCGCGTAAACTGGAACATTATTTGCACTGGGATTAGTCCTAAGGTATAAATTGTACTCAGTTATTTGCCCCTTCTTATTCTCAAATAAATAACTATAATGGTAAAATGTAAGCTCTCCAAATTTTTCCTTAGTGAAAGTCAACCCCTCATAATCAAAATGGTTCAAATTTTTAAAAAACCAGCTTGCCACAATGAACAAAACCACTAAAAAAATGAAAAATCCGATTACCTTCATGAGGTCTTTTTCTACCTTATTCTCTTGTTTTGTTTTTTTACTTGGCATAAAATCAAATACGCTCGAGTGTTTTAAATGTTTCTAGTAATTCCCCGCTAAGCTATATAAAAATGCATCAACTGATTCAATGTCTCCATTGATAAATACGCATTTATCTTCTTGCAAAACACTTTTTTGCTCAGACTCTCTAAAGACTATAAGGTTCTCAGTACAATCCTTTTCTGGAAGATCCTCTTCACACGCCCCATAACACGCCCTTTGCATCCTAGATGAATATTGTCCAAGATTTGCAGCCACTTCATTTGTGCTAAGATCGTTATCTGAAGCAATAAAGAGTGGAGCCCCCAGATAATCTTGAAGGTTATTCTCTATATCCACAGGAATATCCTTCACACTTTCTACAGAATTGACAAGATAAAATTTAATCCCTCCAGTATCCAATATCCATTGGTTTCCATCAAAATATGGATTAGATAAACTCTCATCTGATTCCGAGGAACTTCCAAGACCAAAAAAAGCATATCCCAAACTGCTAAATGCCATTAAGCCAATTAAAATAACTCCTACAATCAATCTTTTTCTTTTCTCAGACTTTTCTACTTCTTCAGGCGTCCTTATTTTTCTCATTTTAAAGTAAAATAACTCTCAGTTTAAAAAATTAACCATTGCAATTTAGGATAACAGAATCTCGATTACACCAGAATAAAAAAGAAAAAAAAGAAAAAAAAGAAAAAAGTTTTTTGCGTTTAAGCTAACTCAAGACTATCAGAAGATGTACCAGTGTACTTCTTGCCAACAGTTGTGTCTACAGTCTGAGTTGTTAGTGCCTTTGCAGCATTGGTTGTATCAGCAGCGTTATAACCTGCCACTAATGTAGCAACCTTTGCTCCGCTGAATGGATTATTGAATGTCTGGATTAAGTAGCTTCCAGAACCAATTCCAGCAGCTGATTCGAATGCGCTTCCGCACATAGGGCTAGAGCTTCCTAACAATTGAGCAGCAACAGTGTTAACACAGCTTCCACCAACAACAATTAAGTGATTGGCAGATACCTGTGAAGCTTCACTATCAAGAACAGTCACACTGCCTAAGCTTCCTCCGCTTCCACTACTTGTAGAAGTTTCAGCCAAGAACACTTCAGCATATGATTCTGAATCTCCATCGCTTCCTGCAGGATACAGCACTTCTGCCCAATCCCTATCAGGTTTGGTGTAGTGCAATGTCCTTGTAGCAACATCAGATGTCAGATAGGCTTCATAGACTCCAGTACTGTCTCCCACTTCCTGAGCTCCAGGACCTCCACTGCCTGATCCACTAACTTGCGTGACATGTACATCTCCATCGGAGTTGTCGTCAGCAGTCAGATTGAATGCAGTTCCAGCAGCAATATTATCGTCTTTGTCTTCTTCATCAAAGAAGAGTAACCAAGTGTCCATATTGTGTCCTGCTCCAGCAATAGCTTGATCTGCGTCAGTAAAGTCAATACCTCCATTAATGTAGGTAGCGTTCTGATCTACAGGCAACCACGCTTTCAAACCACCCTTTGTATAGATTGTGTTGAAATTAGTGTTTGTTCCTGCAGAGATAGTCATCCACTCGTCAGATGCGTTCCTGTCAACAGCAACAATTGTTAATCTAACATCTCCAACGTCCAATGTATCTCCAGCAGTTCTTGCTCCGAATGTCTCACCAGTGATCTCATTCTTTATTATTGTTTCATTTCTGTTTGCATCAGTATCTTCTCTGATGTTTGCAGACAATAAATAAGATGAAGAATCTGTAGTGGTATTGTACGAAGCTATGAAATACCTATGATAATTGTCATTAGTCTGTTTCTCATAGTATGTCAATGTAGTGTTTGCTGATGTAGCTAACCTTTCATCTGCTGCCTTTCCAATTCCTAAAAATTCTCCAGATGCATTAGCATATAATAGATGTAAGCTTGCGCTTCCATCCACAAATGGCCATGTTATCTGTAGATTTGTATCAGAATCTCCTGCAACAGTTATGGTCTCCTCAGTTGGTCTAAAGAAATCGTTCATTGTGAACTTGATTCCCCCAAGACCAGGCATTTGAAGCCCTGTTTCAGATGTGATAAACTCTTCCTCATCAGTTACCCATTCAACAACTACCTTGTCAAGTCTCTCAGCGCCAGAAACAGATGTTCCTCTGACAAACCATGCTCTTACACCATCAACAGTGTCATCGTTCATTTTAATTTCGTTTCCAGAAGTTATCTCTAACTTTCCAGAACCAATGCTAAACTCGGCTTTACTGATTCCAGTATCTTTTGAAACATATAAGTTATCCCTAAGGCTTACATATGTTCCATCTGATAGTTTATAGGTCTCCCCTTCACTCATGGAATTAGTAGTTTCACCATTAACATCAAAAATGACCTTATCACTGCTTATGAATGTAATCTGTACATTGTATGTCTTTCCACTCTCTGTAACACTTATAGTTTCTCCTTCAGAAACTATTCCTGTAGTTGCAGAATCTAGTAATGTGAATGTTCCGAAGTTTGCAGCAGCAGTGCCGTTTTTAGCATCAGAAACATAATATTTCTTGCCAAACAGCATTATGTCGCTTCCTTCAAAATCCTCCAAATCACCTGAAGCAACGTCTGATTCAGCATCAGAAGTGAAATCAAGAGAATAGTTAGCAATCAATGTATTTGATGAACTGATTTGGAATCCAATAACTGGAGTTCTCTCACTTAAGCCTACAAGAGATTCATAGTCAGAGTCTCTGAAATGACTTAATGAAAAAGCTCCTAAGGTTATCTTCTGTTCATAATCAAACTCATCATTGTCTTCAGCAGAGTATGTGCCGTCAGCTAAAAGAACTTCCAAGTCATCGTCATCAACTGTTGGCCCGAAAGGCCCGTTGACAGCATTTCCTAGGTTCAAACGGTCACTAGATCTATCTAGTTGGACAAAGTCCCCGCCTGTTGGAGTTCCTCCGCTGTTGCCTCCCTGTGAAGTCAAAGCAGATTGTAGATTTGTAGCAATATCTGTAGCTGCGACCAAGTCAGTTGGCTGAGCACTGCTTCCGTAAACAATTCCTACGTCTGCCTGTCCGTTAGTCACGAAGGGAGCAGGATAGCTTGCGGCAGCAGCCAAAGCAACTGTAGATCCAACCATTAAGGTTGATGCAGCTGCAGATGCGATTTTTCTAAAATTAAATCTCATTTTTTTTAACCCCCTTTCAGCTTTGTACGTTGACAGCCCCTCAAGGCTCCCGTAAGGGAAGCTTTTTACAGCTCGTCTCGTCAAGTAGCATGAATTAAGCTACTGACACTGAAATTGTGCTCCTAAAAGCACAACTCCCGTCGGTACTCCGCTTTGGAGTAATACATATAATTCAAAACCCTTTAAAAAGCTTTGTACATCAGGCCTATAAAAATCCAAGATTTACCCTTAAAACTGGGATTCATTTATAAATCTTTCGGTATCACTTTGGGATTTATCCTCATCTCTTAAGACAGTTAAACTAAGCACCCAAATTTTATATGTATTATCAACCCATATATAACCTATAGAAACATATAAATACATAAGTTATTAAAGATATATAGGTTATAAAAAAACATATATAGTAAAAAATGGCGCAAAAAACAAAGAGCATGCAAATAACTATCGTCGATAAACAGGGAACATTCTCAGCTTTATTCAAAAAGTTTCCTGGAAACAAAAAGGATTACGACTTTGAAGGCCTTTCTGCTTTAAGGGGATTGCTTTCAAATGAAAAGGCAAGGATGATGCACACAATAAAAACAAAGAGTCCAAAATCTGTTTATGCCTTAGCGAAGATGCTCGGTAGAGACTTCAAATCTGTGAGTGATGATATCAAATTAATGGAAAAATTTGGGTTTATAGATCTGATAGCAGAGAAAACAGGTAAAAGAGAAAGGCTTAGACCAAGGATTATTTTGGATTCTATAAATATAGAATTAAAGCTTTAACTACACAATTCAACAGATGTCACAATCCTTCCAGGAAATGCAGGAATAAGATATTCTGAGCCAGTCAATGAATTATTACATTGCCCCCTTGACAGTTCTATAATATCCTCTTCAGAATTGCTTGAATTAGATGAATAATAAGACCTGAACCTAAATCCTTTTATGGGATTATCTTCCCCTATATTAAACCCTGCATCCACAAGCCCAGAAATACTTGTATTTAGCACTTCGCACGAGCTTCTACCATCAACACATCTCCCTCCTCTTGAACATTCTCTTATAACTTCCCCTATTCTAGCATAGGCGGGAATATATCCTATTGCACAATCTGTAGTAAATTCCATAGAACTCTCTAAAAATTGTCTTGCTTTGACACTATCTTGCAAAATAGGATTATCCCCACTTCGTATATTTAGTCCTAAGAAGATAAGGAGGATAACTACTACTAATACCACAACCATAATAAATCCTACAATCTCCTCTTGTCCTTTTTTCATCATATTGCCTCCCCCGCAATTATTACCTTCCCCAGCTCACATTTATAATAACCTTCTTCAGGTTCATACCTACAAAGAGAAACAAAAGCGCTCTTACTATCTGGAATTATGCTTTTATTGATTAAAGTCAATGTATTGCATTCAGGATAGTTATATAATGTACATTCTCCACCAGATTCAATAGGATAAACTTTCTCAATTCTAAAGAATGAATAATCCCAAAATCCAACATAACTTGCCCTTCCCTTAAACGCCATTGCCTTATCCATATCAATACAAGACGCACAATCATCTATAGTCCATGCAAATTCAGGAATAGAAGTGACTCTCTTTATGCTCTCTAATACATCTTTCTCTCTAATCTCTTGAGCAGAGTTCTTCAACGAGGAGAGGGATATACTGAGGAAAAATAATCCTATTATAACAAAAAATATAACTAATGCCACAAGCACAAAAGCCATCTGCTGAACCTTCATCTGGCCCTTAGAACAGCTTACAAGATAATTTTTCATTACTCCTCCTTATTTCTGTACTTTCTATTCCAATAGCTTTAATATCATCTTTATCAGATTCTACATTAGCAAGATTAGAAGCATATATTTTCATCTTATTGTCTAATCCTGTTGTACATCCTTTTCCCTCTAAAAATTCTGCCTTCAAAGAATAAACATGTGCAAGTTCTCCAGTTCTCTTCATTAGTCTTGTTACCTGGCACAAATATATCTCTGGCTCTGCAAAAATTGCTCCATACATTAAAGAATCCCCCTCATAAAATACTTTGATTCTATTTTTTGTGACACTTTGTTCTTCAAGATTCACATTCACATCACAACCCGCACTTTCAAAGCACACCTTAATACTCTCTCTTGCACACCCCCCAACACTCTCACTTATATTAACATTTTTTAGGTTTAACCCTCTGATCTCATCTTCTATATCTCCACTAGGGTTGACAAAACAATAATTTTCTGAATAGATATATGCCAAACTAGCTATTTTATACGGCATCTCAAAAGGTTTTACAAAGATATTGACTTCCTTTCCTTGCACAAGTTCCTCTGAGAATATATATTTATCAAAAAATGCTTGTTCATTTTCAGATCTTTGAAACTCATTTCCAATTCCGCTTCGCACACTTACACTAAGAAGCTGCCTTCCAAAATTTCCAAAATCATCACACCTATTGTAAATCCTGGTTTCATCAGGGAATTCAATCTTTATTTGTTTCCCTTCTTCAAGGCTAGTCTCCACAGACTCTAAAATGCTTCCAACCTCTCCAGTTATTTTTGCATTAGATGCATCTTTACTTGTCCCAATAAACTGGGTTGTTGCATAAATAGCAATGAAAATTATCACCGCACCGGCTATTATGGCAAAAAGCCATGCAAATGTGAATTCCAGTCCCTTTTTGTTAATGTTAATCAATCTATTTGATGTCATCAACAAATCCCTCCACATTTAATTCCAATCATCTTCTTATCATCACCAAGGCATCAGTGCTTCCTTTCTCTATAGGTATTTCCACTCTTCCATTGACAACTGTAAAGCATTTTATTCCACTATTCTCAAATCCAATATGCTCAATCTTATGGCTAGCAAAGTCTTCACAAGCTTTTTCAGGAGGCCACATAAAAACATTCCCTCCTGAAAATGAATAATCTTCTAGGATTCTATATTTTTCTTCCAGGTTGCTCAACTCTCCAATACAAACTTCCTTAATTCCAGAAGAAACTCTCTCACTGAAAACATCTTTTACTATTTCAGATCTCCAGGCAGAATCAATTCTCTCTTGAAAATTCTCATAAAACAATGCACCTTCAGTGCATTTTTTCACCCCACTAAATTTTGATATTGCATAGAAAGACACAAATAAAATTGCCGCAATTAATATAATTGAGAATATAAATCCAAACGCAAGCTGCAAACCTCTTTTCTGCATACTATCACTTAAGAAATTTAATAATTAAAGCTTTCGTTACTCGAATGTCGAAGCACTAATTTGTATTGTACAGGCATCTGGTGCAGGTTGGTTCCCAAACTCATCAGCACACTTTATATGATATGTTTGGCCTGTCTTCCATTCTGCAAAATGAATAACTTTCTTCTCCACATCCAGCGTTCTCATATCAATTCCATCAGCAACTTCAAAGTTACAGGTGTTTATTGAGTAAGAGCATTCAGCCTTCTCATTAGTGATTATTTTAAGAGCGTCAACACCTTCTTTATACAACCTAGTGATGAATGGGGCTTTATTGTCGGTTTCAATTTGGAAATTAGTAATGGCTTCGTCACTATTTCCCCCCGCATCAATACACCTAAAGTAGTAGTTATATGTCCCAGCAGGCAATACTAATAATTGTGAATGCTTGAAACTATTCGTATCAGACATGGCTATATAACTATCAGGATTTCCACTAGGGCTTATATAACATATAGACTGCCCTTCGTTAGCTCCATTGCTTGTCTCAACTTCCAACGTGAGTCGTACACTTTCAGTGCTATCAAATAATGTCTTGTTAGCCTCTGGAGAGAATCTGATTATATTCAATTCTTGGCTTCCCAACAATGTGAATTTTTTGCTTTGAGTGTTTACATTTCTTTCATTATCTGGCTTATTTGGCTGGTCCTTACATCTGAAATAAAAGCTGTTCTCTTCTCTATCCTTTATTCCTGTAAGTTGAGTAGAGCAACTATACAATTGGTTTGCATTCTGTTGATATACCTCAGTTGAACAGCTCATATTATTTTCCATATCTAAAAATGCTTTGTCTTGCACACTCCACTTACATTCGGCAGGTTCATTCACGAACAAACTTAAATCAATCTTCTCAGAGTTAAATGCAACAGGACTTCCATCTCTTATGGAAGTATCTTCAATTATCGGGGGCGTTGTATCTGGTGTTGGATCAACACAGAAACTGAAAACAAAATCTTCTTCATTTACATTCCCATTCTTATCCTGACATTTCACATAAAAGTCATATATCCCATCAGCACCAATGATAAGCTCTTCCCCACCAAATTCTGCTATTGCATCAGGAGATGGCAATCTCATCTCTTGAGTATGGTTCTCCAAGAAAAGATTTGTCTCCCCAAGGAAGAACTTCATCTCATCAAATTTCTTCATGTTTCCAATATCTATTTTGCATTGTGCAGGCTCATTTGTAACCACTCCAAATGTTAGGGGTGTAAATGGCTTAATACATCCATTAGTGCTATCATCTCTAACTATTTTTGTTCCAAGACTTGGAGGCCTTGTCTCATGATTTGTATACTTATGTCTTTCAGTTAATGCCGAAGTAGAAGGAGTCATTGTTGGAGCTCTTACATCATCCTTACTCACCCAAACACATTTTTCTTCCTTACTTCCAGAATTCAAAAGCTCACACGCCTGTCCAAGGCTTCTACACCTATATTCAGAACACGGCAGACCATCACTTCCACACTTATTACAATCAGCTCCTCCAAGCGGAGGCTCATAAGGATTGCATTGGAATTCAATCACTTTCTTGCTGTCTTTCTTATACAAAGCCACAAATACAACAACAGCGACTGCTATCCCAATCCCTGTCGCATAGGTCGGAGATAGCCAGCTTCCTAGAAGTCCAGCATCTGCCGTACTAGTTCCAGCACCAAAAAGTCCATAAGCTAGTTTTCCAGACATGATTCCTGCAGTGGCAGCAACGCTTAATGCATTAGTCATATCGGAATCAGCTCCTAAAAGTGGAGCAATTAATTGTATAGCACCAACGACAAACAAACTCCAAGTTAATCCTTCAAGAAGATGTCCTCCAAGAAAGTTTGTAGTTGTAATTCCTAATGCAGGAATTCCTCTTTCTTTTGTTAATCCAAGAGATTTTGCAGTAGCAGAACCCAAACGAGTACTGCCAGAACCCTCAATTGGAATCTCTTGACCTCCAGGAACAGAGACAGTCCCAGCATATTTTCCATCAATGTTTCCAATTTCTTTAATAGTTAATCCATTTCCTAAATCTTGCCCAACCTTCAAACTGCTCAATTGTAAATTAGATTTAGTTAATGAGCTTTGCACAACATAATTATATCCTCCAGAAAGGTCAAGGTTGTTTTTGGTAGCTATACCCTTAACAACTCCATCCCCAATTATTTCTCCATCATTACCATAATATTTTAGTTCTCCTCCGATTACTTTTTGAGTAAGGGTTTGAGTTTCTCCATCAACAGAATAAGTATGAATTTTCGAGTAACCTACAGAATTTGTTCCTCCAGTCCTAGTTGGGCTTTGTGTTGCAGATTGTGCACTAACAAAACTGGGTTGTCCAAGAATCCAGCTAAAAGAAATCATTGAAACAATTAACAAGAATATCTGCACACCTGATAAAATACCCAAGCCTCTCTTTTTCATATTTATATAAGGAACTTCTATATTTATAAAGATTAGTCAGTCAACGAGATTTTAACCTCACTCAGAGTTTGTCTTCTCAACAGGCACCTTGCCTTGAAGATAAAGATCTTCACATATGGACCGCACTCTAAACAACCCTCTTTCAAAGCCTATATCTTCACGTATTAGGGGTTTTCCATCTCTAAAGTAAATCATTTCTATCATGCTTCCATTTTTCCAATTATGTGCGTCCAATGTCACATAGTATTTCTTTCCTAGATTCTTATTCTCTGATACATTAATTCTCCCGAAATTTGCGTAAGGCACCATTTCAGCAACCACTTCTAATGAATTCAAATGTTCTATCCATCTTGTACCTGCACCAAAACCATAATTACCAGATTCATATCCATTCCAGAAAGCAACTACTTTATTTCCATCTTCTACGAAATCATCAAAATTTGAGCTATTAAGATCAACTACTTGTTTAACATAATTTTCATCAACTCTACCCTGTACAAGACTCTCCGCCGAATAGCTCGGTCTATACTCTCTTACAGGACTAACCTCTACAAAACTAGTGCACCCTCCGATTGCAAGACTCAATCCTGTAGCACCCAAAACCAAATTATTTCTCAATCTTCCCGATTTATTATTTGATTTCATTCTTTTAGTACAAACTCCCATTGTGAAACAAGTTTTCCATCAGAATACCACAATGCCCTATAATCTCCAGGCTCTAGCATTTTCGCATCATCTCCAAAATTATACACTCTGCTTACCCCATTACTCTTCTCATCTGTCGAAATTTCATCAACAATCTCTCCATTTCCATTTATTAACCTATAAGAGAGATTAGATAATTGCTTTGAGCAATTGATCCGGACATCAATTTTTTCTTTACTCTTAAAATAATCCTTTTCTCCTTGATATTCTTCAGGATAATCATAACATCCATCATTATTAAAATCAAATACATAATTGAAAGTACCTCTGACAACTTCTCCAAAATTTTCACTATAAAAATGATGTGCTCCATTTCCATTTTTATGGACTGGCTCAACATTCACAACAGGAAGTTTTGCCCAATCAGTAGTCTGAGGAGCAGAATATGTATTAACTTCTTGTTTCAATTCACTTCTTCCAGCTTGAGCATTATTATTCTGAGCAAGAGCATTTGCCACGTATGCCGCCTGAGGCTTTCCTTCTTGAACAGCCCAACCCCCAAGCAATCCTAAAAATAAAGCATTTTGATTACTTTTAATGTTTTGATATTCTTGCTGACTAATCCTTCCCTGTGTAAGCCTCTCTTCCGGAGAAATACATCCACTTTGACCACCTAAAGTAACACCTAATAAAACAGAACTAATCAAGCCATTCCTGACTCTTCTCTTTGCATCACCTCTCTCATGATGCTGAGACATGTATTTTATATAGATTCAGACTTTATAAACTTTTTCATTACTTTTAAGTTACATAAGAACTAACTTTTTATTATCTCAAAACCCTTCTTATTGCCTTCATTCCCAATCCAATTCACTTTAGGCCCACAATCTGCAATAGCAGAACATAAATCTGATCTTTGTTTTTCCCATTCTTCTGTAAGACATTCACAATTCTCAACACATTTCTCTCCACCACCAAGGAGTCTTTTCTCAAACTTTACAATGCACTGTGAATTACCTTGAGCACAAATAACTGAAGACTCTTGGCCTTCCCAGAAATTCAATCCAGGAGGATTTGCAGGCACACAGCTTCCTTCATTTGTTGCGTTTCCAAGAGACAATCCTTCCTTCCAAATACAATCTCTTCTGTCAGAATTCTCACAATCATTTTTATCATTTTGTATCAAACAATCCTGCCATCTATTAACCCTACAAGCTGCCTGGGAAAAGTCTCCGTTAGAAGTTTCTATTTTGTCTTCGATACATTCCTGATTCCTAAAATCAGAACAAGCTTCTGTAACAACTTCTCCATTTATGCAAATTTCTCTAAAGAACCTGCTTCCAACATCATTAGCTCCATCGTTTGGAGTTTTATCATCATTAACACACCAACTTTCTCCATGTAACCTTTCGTTCCCAGTAGAATCCTTGCAATTCAAATCAGCACATACAAAATCTCCATAACTTGATTTACTATCTGTCTTGCTTTCCGCTCTGCAGAAACTTCCTTGCAAATAGTTACAATTTCCACAGCTTGCGCTTCCAGGATTTCCAGAATCAGGATTACAACTTTCGCTCTTTGTTTTGGTATTTGCCCAATATTCTTTGTCTTTTATTTTAGAAGCATCATAGATATTAGCAGGATTACCGCATGTATCCACAAAATATACTTCATCTTTTCCAGCAAGACAAGTTGTTTGTTCAGATGGACCACAATTAGTCCCAAGCTCTTCAGCAGAACATAATTTTCCCGCATAAAAATCTCCATCTGTTATCAACGTTCCATTAACACTTTCCTGAGAATTTTCACATTCATCTCTTGTAAGAAACTTACATGTCTTTTCGAACTCAGACTCAAAAACACATGCTCCTTTTTCTTTCCCCTGAACACTCTGTACGCAACTTAATTCATTTGTTATTCCCATGTCATAATTTGTTTTCAAACCTAAAAATGAAGAAAGTCTTTTACATCTTACCAATGTAACAAAAGAGGCCTGGTCTCCAAGAACACAGCATCCAAGATTACATTGTGCAGGACTCTCCTCGCTCCAAGTCCCTCCATTCGTATTACATACTATCTGAGGAGTATTATCTAAGCATGTCCCTTCAGATGAATCATAGCATGTCCCCGCCTTGCAAAAACTAGTAGATTCACAAGAAGTTGAAAGTTGCCTCGATCCTTCAGCACATTCTGTTGCAGGTACATCCTGGCAGTATGCGCCAGAAGTTGTTTGTTCACAACAGACAGTATTTTGCTGTGCGCTTGAATAATCAATATTTGTAATAAAAAAAACTCCCACCAATAATAAAATCAAAATCACACCCTTTTTCATATCAATCCTGCGTTTCTATTATTTTTATATCTTATGCTCAATTAAAATTCCATTCCATGTCCTGTTCTAATAACTCCTGGAGTAGTATACATTGCATTTCCTAGCATTGCCCTACAAATTGCCATAGTACTACTTCCAGCTCTTGGTTGCCCGAGCAATTTTTCTTCAACATATCCAAGAGACTCTCTAAAGATTTTTGCCAGACTATTCCATCCATCATCTCTAGTGTTGTTTCCCTCCATGTCCTCTATCATTGAATAAACCTCTCCAACTCTAGACTCAGTATCAAGTAATTTCCAGGGCACATCCTCAGCAGAAGATTTCTCACGTATTCTTGTTAAATCTGCTTCCAATCTAGAAATAGCAGATGCAATAGAAAGAGTAGTACAATAAGGAGCATCTCTTGATTGTAAACTTGTCATTGTATCTTACAGATTTTTGATATTTTTATATCTTTAGCTATTCTATCACATTGCTTCTAGTCATCATCTTCATCAAGCTCAGCAAAAGTTGACCCCTCACACAATTCACCAAGTTCAACATACTCTTCTGATAATGCTAGATATCTTGATTTCAAGCAATCATATTTTCTATATAATGTATTTCCTAATCCTACAGCAGAATCAATTGGAATTTTTCTTCTATATTTTTTTGGGCAGCATTTTATTAGTTCCATAAAACTTTCTAAATCGCTTTCTAGTCCTGCAACCTCGCAATCAAATCTCTCTTTCCCAATAAGAGTAAGCAAAGAAAACTTTTCCAATTCCACAACTGCTTTTTCCAATCTAAAAAACTTATTTACTAAATCAACAGCTCCATCCCTAATAATGTATACAACACTGTCCGTATCTTCTCTACTGATTTTCAAGTCCGTATCCTGCAGGGAATACAAGGCTCCTTGAAGCAAATGTAAATCTATCTCCAGAAACAACATTACTCAACCTGTAGATTGTTGTCCCATCATCCCTGCTTATCTTCTCAATCTTAAGATCAGGATAATACTGAATATACATCAATGGCTCTGAATCTCCCAGACTCGATTCAAACTGCACTATGCTTGTAGCAGTCATTAACAGATCATATATTTCGCTTTCCATAGAAACTCCAAATTTTCTAAATGACTGAGTTCCTTCTTTGGTGACACTCAATGGAGCATTGAACTCTACATTAATCTTTCCAGGGATAATTGTCACATTCAATTCCCCCGCAGAGCCCTGGACATCATATCCCTTGCTTTCATATTCATCAATAAGCTCTCTTAGACATTGCTGCGCACTTGGCTCAATTACTTTTTTAATTTCATTCTGTACATGCCTTACCAAAAGTGGCTGCTGCACAACACAGGTCTTATAATATTCTGAAGTATAACAAAGATATTGAATTTTATCATCTTGATACATTATGTAATTATCTGGAATTATACTTCCCCCCTGAGCACTCACTGCCTCAAGTACACCGTCCATCTCAGAATCAATACACTCTCTCAAAAAAGAATTAGGATTTACTTCTGCACTTGTCCCAACATTTATATTTGGAAAAAGAAAAACAGCTATTATCACTGCCACAATCACCAAAGCGATAACAACAAATATTGCTATCTGCCCTTTCTTTTCCATTCTTAAAAAAGCATTAATTTGTTTATAATCTTTCCGCATTAAAAGAATCCCTCCCTTATTACTACACTCCCTCCAATATTCTCAAATCCGTCTTTGCATTTAACATAATACGTAAATGAATTTTCAAAAGAAGTACTATGTGCAATCTCATTTCCATTCATCAATGTTCCATTTACGAATTCAAAATCCCTTCCTAAATTACTAAATGCGCATACTGAATTTTCGTGAGTTATAACCTTCAATTCATTATCTTGCTTATAAAATCTAGTTATTATGGGTCCGATGTTATCAATATCAATTGTAAACTTCGATATGCCTTCAGCTTTATTGCCTGCATCATCCACACATTTAATGGGTATCTCATAATCCCTGAAAATTAAATTCATATTCTGTTTATGAATATCTCCTCCAGTTTCAAAGAACTCGTCAAACAGCCCATTGTTTGCAGAATCATATTCACACACTCTTCTTGCTCCTTCTGCTCCTCCCTCTGTTTGCACACTCAATTCAATTCCAACATATTCAACGTTTCCAGTTGTAATGGTCTCGTCATTCCCTGGAGAGATACTTACTATCTTAAGCTCATTACTCTTCTTTAATATATATTCAACACTCTGGGTATTCTTATTCCTTGTCTTTCCATCAGGATTACTTATTTCAAGATAGGGTTGGTCTTTACATCTAAGATAATACTTATTTTCTTCTAAGTCAGAATTCACTGGGACGTTGACTTCACACCTGTATCCCAATAGTGTAGTAGACCCAGCAGACTGCTCGCAGTTTACTTCATTCAACATAACATCATAATCAACATCCTGTGAATCCCATCTACAATCTGATGGCTCATTCACAAAGAAGTTCACGTTCCTTTCTGTTGCTCCAAATGCAGTAAAACCTCCATTCGCGGGGCTGAACCTGGAGATTATTGGAGGAGTTAAGTCATCTTCAGGAGAGACACAGAATCTCACATTGTAATCAACTTCATTTGCATTTCCTGCTCTGTCTTTGCATCTCACAAAAAGATTAAAGTCTGCTCTAACATCTTGATTTATTCCTTCTTCCTGCAATGCAGATAATGCAGGCATAAACACACTCATGACATGATTCATCCTGAATAAGTTTCCTCCAAAATCATAACTCATTGTCTCAAAATCTTTTCCTTGCACAATGTCATATTTACATTGCCCTGCTTCTGTAATTTCAATCCCAAATTTCACAGGAGTATACGCGGGCAAACATCCATCACTAGTATTCCCAATAACATTAAATCCAAGATTAGACTCTTGAGTATAATCAAATCCTTCAGTCAGAGGATCTCTGTCTGATTTTATTATAGGAGGTCCAGCATCTTTATCCTCAACAGCAACACAAATTTCTGCATCTGTTCCCTCATTCAAAAATTCACATGCAGTTCCAAGACTTTCACACTTATATTCATTGCAAGGCAATCCATTATCTCCGCATTTACCACAATCAGCTCCTCCAGAAGGAGGCACCCAAGGCTTGCATGTGAAAACAACTTCTTTCTCCTTCTTCTTTCCCCATCCAAGGAGCCATCCAAGTCCAATGAATCCTATAACCAGTATTCCAAGAACCCAACCAACGACGGGTACCCAACTAAATCCCGCTGCAAATGCCCCCGTCCCCCCTACTAAAGACCATCCAGCAATAGCTCCTGCAATCGCTCCTCCAGCAATCAATGCATATTGAATTTCCTTGCTCAATCCAGCTCCAACTCCAGTATATTTCAAAAGCAATGATACAGTAGCAGCTCCAATCAATGCTCCAGCCGCTGCTCCTGCATATGCTCCAAGGCCAGGTCCAGCATGTTCAGCTAAAAATGCATCAGCTGCTTCCGGTCCCGCAAATTCAGCAGCACCTGCAGCAATACTCTCTGCTCCTCCAGCAACACTCCCTGCTCCACTTATCCATCCTGCTTGTACAGCATATGCGAGAGTTATTCCTGCCAATCCTCCAACCGTTCCAATCAAAGCCAACTGAGCATCTTCTGGTTTGTAATCTGCACTTCCTGTATTCACATTATAAAAACTAGCAATCTCATCAGCACTCAATGGCTCACCCCTTTGTCCTTCTACAGCCCTTGCAACTTTTCTCAAAGCAGAAATATAATTTTGCTGTAAATCTATATCCTCAAAATTGACGCTATACCCGTCATCCGTATATTCCCCAACAATATTAGCTCCTCCTCCACAGTCTCCTAAACTCATGCACAGGTTGTTTAATGTCTCTGTGAATACTTTATCATGACATAAATCATTTGTTCTCTTTGTTCCTCCAAGGCCACCAACACTAACTTCTGTGCACTTCAAACTTGCAAGCCCGCATGCAATTTCTGCATCACTTCTTACTTCCCCACTTATCTGTCCAAATACATCCAAATCAGGCTTTAGGTCAAATCCTGGAGGATATTTAGGCACACACAAACTGAACTTAAAATTATCATTGCCTCCTTTGGTTAAATCAATATTTCTAAGTGTGCAGTCGGTTATATCTTCACATCTACTCAGGTCAGAGCCCTCCTGATTTAATGCAAAACATCTTGCCCATTGATTGGGTCTGCATGCAGCAGACGAAAATCCAATTTCCTCATCCCTTGATTCAGAACATATCTGTTGTCTTCCACTAGCACATTGCTCAATTCTTACCTCTCCATTAAGACACACATTTTTGTAATGGCTACTTCCAGGAACATCAAGTCCTCTCTGTTCATTCCCTTCTCCTTCAGTTCCAATCTGACTTTCATAACTACACCAAGCCTCTCCATTTTCTCTAGTTACTCTCTTCCCAAATTGATCTGTATAGCTGCATCTTATATCTCTGCAAACATAATTCCCTCCATCGGAATTTTTTGTATCTCCACTTTGTGCAAGCCCTGCTTTTGTTCCATCTAAATAATTACAATTTCCACAACTTGCTTGATTTTTTAATGGATTTCTTTCATCTCCCAAAATGCAACTTTCTGCCTTTGATAAAATAGACCCATTATTCCAGCTTCTTTGCCTCGCTACACCACTTCCACCCTCATAAATATTTTCTTTATTTCCACACGAATCAAACCAATATATTTCATCCTTTCCATCAACAATTCCTGTTGTGGATTGCTTTTCGCAAATAGTGTTTATCTCTGAATTAGAACATAATTTGCCCTCATAAAAATCTCCTCCAAGTGTATTGCATGAACTTTTTATAGTGAACTGGCAATCATTCTCTTCAGGGATGTTAGAAGAAAGTACACATGCACCTTCCGAAGAAGGATTTGCTAAAAGCAAACATTGTAGTTCTGATCTTATTCCTGGGTCAAATCTGTTATTTTCTCCATCAAGAATTATTCCACTGCTTGAAGACAACGAATTACATTGCGCACTTGTAACAAAATTATTTTCACTTCCAATAAAACAGCATCCTTTTTGACATTGGGGAATTTCTCCAGCCCCTCTTTCATCCCATGTCCCTCCAATATCATCACATCTTAATTTTGGAGTGTTAGGATTACAACTCAACCCATCCCCAGTAATACATGTACCAAGTTTGCAGAGTGAGGTCTCTTCAGCCCTAGATGGAAGGCATCTTCCTTCATTTGCAACATCACACTTCTCTTCACATTCTGAAGCAATATATTCTTGGCAGAACCTCCCATTTATATCAACAGTACAAGTATTCATAGCCTCCTGTGCAGAAACTAAGTTTTTACCAAGATGATCAAGAATGACTGCCCTTGTCTTTCCTATGAATTTTCCTTCATCAACATAAGGAAGAAGCACAGATTTATTTTCCTGATATATTAAATATGCAAACGCAACACTAAAGCTGACAAGAAGAAATACCTCAAATCCCACTATCACTTTTTTCCTACTCTCCATAAAATCCGTGTCCTAGAACACACCCCCTTATTGCAATATTCATTTCCTTTCCAGAATTTGTGTCAATAATGGTGTAGACTCTTGTAGAATCATATGACTCAGCCTTTTTTATATCAATGTTCTTTTTGTTTCCGTAAGCAAGAACATACCCTAGATTTTCTGCATAACAATTTCTAGCTTCCTCATAAGCAATAAAATTCCCTGCAATATCTGCCATTTTTCCAAGAGGGCTTAAAATAACAGCATTAAATGAGGAAAATCTCTGTACACTTTCCCCCTTTGAGATTGATAATTCTTTAATAACCTTTATTTCAATTTTTTCCTGTTTTACGTTCACATCTATTTTTTGTTCCCCCCCACTAACTTCAAAACCTCTACTATCTAACTCTTCTTCAAGGGTGTAAAAGCACATCTCAATGTCTTCTTCTGTTTCTCTTTCAAGCTCTCTGCTTACCTGCTCAACAAAATCAGGATATTGAGTAATACATGGATCAAATCGGTTTATATTATCACATAAATAACCCACATTTATATCATTGTAAAGATGATAATTTTTTGGATCCACAAACCCTCCCTGAGGAAGCATAATCTCTAATTTATCTTCAATAGCACCCCTTACGCATCTCTCAACATAGTTTTCAGGATTAAACTCTCCCCCAACATCAATTCTTATATCCTTCTTTAGAAAAACAAAAAAGAGTATTATTATTGCCACAACAACTAGGGCAATAACAACAAATATTGCTACCTGTCCTTTTTTATTTTTTATTTCAAAAGCCATAGATTCACTCCTAATTTCTTTATTCTTATTATTTTTCCTTCAAATGCAAGTTCAAGAAGATATTTGTCAGCGGTATTCCATGAAATTTTAAGATCCTTAGCAATTTCAGAACTAGTAACGACTTTTTCTCTCTTTAAGATTTCAAGTATTTTATTATTATGAACATTCATATGTTAATTGCTTAGTAAATACCTCTCTTTAATAATATTAGTATTAGGTATCAATATTCATAGATATATTTAAACCTTAGTAAAAGTGTGATAAATCGAAAAATTTATAAGTAAGGAAATTCTTACTTTAACATGGATACTAAAATAATTAAGGTTACAGATAAAGGACAGATTTCTCTGCCTGTGGCAATGAGAGACTCTCTTAGGATTGTACAAGGAGATGAATTAATTATTACTCGGAGTGATGATTCTCTCGTTCTCAAAAAAGTCAAAAAAGAAGATTTTTCAGATTTATTAAAACATTCTGAGAAAGTTGCAAGAAAATTATGGGATAATAAAGAGGATGAAGTTTGGAACAATGTATAACCAAGGAGATATAGTAATAGTTCCTTTCCCATTTTCAGATTTAAGTGCTATTAAACAGAGACCTGTTTTAATTCTTTCAAAAGATAAAGACATCAAAGATTCGGAAGATGTAATAACTTGTGGCATGACATCCTATCTAAAAAACGCAAAATACTCTATTATGATTGAAAATAAGGATTTAGAAATCGGATATATTCCTGTAAAGAGCAGAATAAAACTAGATAAAATATTCACATTAGATAAGAAGACGATTATCAAAAAAGTCGCAAAAATTAACAAACAAACTTTAGAAAAAGTTAAGAAAGAATTTGTCAATCTGATTTAATGCTTTGAAGGATAATACGTCCAGACATCTAAACTAAAATCAATCGTCTTGTTCGACTCTTGGTGCAAGAATAAATGAAAGCATCACTTTTCCTGTAGGAAAATTTATCCTCATTGGGTGGTTTTCAGAAAAATTAATTTCTACCTTATTTGATATCTTAGCTCCCTTTATGAATTTGCTAAGATATTCTAAGGAGAACCTTGCTATACTCATATCAGAATAGATTTCTGCTTCATCACTAGAAAACTCAACTCTTGATGAATGGAGGCCCTTAGCTTCTATTATGAATTTGCTAGGCTCTGCAATAAAGGAACATGCGTCCGATACAACAAGGCAATCTTCAACAGCATCAACAAATGCCTGTGAATCCATCTTTATAACGCTTTTGAACTCCCATTCAGGCATTTCCTTTTCTTCTCCCTCAATATCTATCAATGCAAGCTTAAAATCTCTCTTTATTCTGTCTCTTATACCAATTTTGAGCATGTTTTCATCCTTTTCTATTATCAAAGAACCACCCATTCCACATCTTCTCAAAATAGATTTTAAGTCATTCAGGTTGACCCCCAATACCACTTCATTTTCAATTTCAAACTGACTAAATAGTTCAGGAGGGATATTAAAATAGACCATTGCAACAGTTGCAGGATCTACGGCAGTGAGACTCATCCCATTTTTATTTACTTTTATTCTGACTTCTGTGACTAATTCGGATATAATACTCACAAGATTTGCAAAAAATTTCGGATCTTCAAGTTTTAATAACATGCTGTAACCACACCAGACCGGCTTTTAAGGTTTATTGTTATAAAGAAGCAATTATGCATTAATCAAAAGGCTTGCTTTATTATTCTTTTCGTTTGATTCTTTAATATTGTCAAGAGGGTCAATCTCTACACTTAATGCATACTCCTTATCTCCTAGATAAATGATCTCAAGAAAAGTCTTACTCTCTCCCGCATTTAAACTCGGGACATTTATTGATTTTTCAATACATGGCTCTCCAGAAGTACATAACTTCTGTACAAAATAATTCTCTTCTGAATACTCTCCTCCAATATTCTTGATGATCACAGAGACATCTATTCTTTTGCCCCCAACTGTCTCAGAGACAATATAGGCCAGTTCAGAAACAATAAGATTTGGAAGATTAGATTTACTATCCTCATCAAAATATTCTCCAGAAGAAGGACTCAATGATGCTTCATAACTCTCAATTCCCAATGAATTCTTAAACTTCCTCAGAACAACATTAATAAAACCTGGAGAGACTTTATGGACTTCAACAGGAATTGTTTTCCCTCCCACTTCAACCCCTGAAACTCCTTTTTTATCTGAACTTCCAGCCGCTACATCTAACGCCTTCGGAGTCTTCTGCACATTTTCTGCCTGAACATTTTTTAAATCACCCTCAGAGCCAGAATCAACAGAATCTTTATTTAAAATTTGACTAGGAGAAGTATATTGAACAGATTTAGGAGAGACATTTATAGCGTTACCTATAAGTTCATTACCCCTAACAATTATTATAATCGAAGCAAGAACCAATATAATCAGTCCAATAATAAAAACACTGCTCCTCTTTTTTCGCATTCTGTAAAAAAGAATGTTTTTTTTATAAGCCTTTCTCTTGTGCTCACTAACGCCACACCCTTTAATTGTGATATATTAATGTTTGCGACATAACATAAAACCATATAAAACACCTCCTCTCCAATAATTTTATGTCAGAAAAAGAGACAAGAGTAAGAGCAATAACACGAATTTATTATACCAATCCAAATGTACAAAAAGCACTTTTTGAGTTTTCAAAAAGCCGAGAGGTAGTCCCAAGATATTTTGAAGGATTTGGAAAAAGACCAGACACTATTCAATATCCCGGAGATATATTTGGGATGGTAAGCAAAGGAGCAACATCGTTTCATGCTTCAGAAGAGATATGGGATCAACCTTTAGAGATAAACTCAGATATGAGTACTGAAGAATTATCAGAGATTAGATCAGGATGGGATTTGCTTCTTGATATTGACTCTCCTTACTTGGATTATTCAAAGATCGCAGCAAGACTTATAATTGAAGAACTAGAAAAACACAAGATCAAGAGCTATGCGATAAAATTTTCAGGATCTAAAGGATTTCACATAATAGTTCCTTCAAAAGCCTTTCCTGAAACTTTCAATGGGATCGAATCAAAAAAAATGTTTCCAGAATGGCCTAGGGCGATAACTCAATTTTTGATGAACAGCATAAAACCCAAATATAACAAGGAGGTTGCAGAAATGGGAGTTAATTTTGAAGCAGTTCATCAAAGGACAAATCTCTCTAAGGAAGATATATTAGAAATAAAATGCCCTTCATGTGGAAAGGATGCAAAAAAAACAAATCTTGTTCATTTTAAATGCAACAGGTGCAACACTCCTTATGCAAGACCCAACTTTAAACTTACAAAAAGGCAGCTAAAATGCACAGAAATCTCTTGTCCAGGGTATTTTGAGGTGATAAAAGAAGAGGACTATTTCTTTTGTGAGAATTGTAAGACAAAGTTAAAAATAGACATAGGCACAGATTTTTGGAAAACTTCAAGATTCAGATCCTCAACAACAACTACCGCTAGAAGTCCAATTGATTCAGGCACATCTGAAGAGTTTAAGGAAGAACTCTCCGCTTCAAAACTTGGTGCATTGGATTTAGTTCTCGTTTCATCTAGGCACCTTTTCCGCATGCCTTATTCTCTTCATGAAAAAACAGCATTAGCTAGTGTTGTGCTAACAAAGGATCAAATAAGCTCATTTCTTCCTAAGGATGCAAATCCTCTAAAAGTAAAAGTAAGGAGTTTTTATCCAAATGCTTCTCCCGGAGAAGCCGAAGGTCTTCTTGCGGAAGCGCTTGAATGGAGAAGATTACAAGATAATGAAGAAGAAATTATACAAAAGAAAAAGTACTCAGACTACACTCCCACTGATTTTTCAGGAGTTACAGAAGCCATGTTTCCAAAACCTATAAAAAAATTACTAAAAGGCTTGCAAGAAGGCAGGAAAAGAGGGCTGTTTATTCTAATAACTTTTCTAAAGAGCCTTAACTATTCTCCTGCACAAATAAATGAGATGATAATAGAATGGAATAAAAAAAATAAACCTCCTCTAAAGGAGGGGTATGTAAAAAGTCAAATAGATTGGCACATCAAGCAAAAGAAGAAGATCCTCCCTCCAAACTATTCAAACGAAAGTTTTTATAAAGATCTAAATCTGCTTGATTCTCTTCCAAATGCAAAAAATCCTATTTCAGAAGTTGCCAGAAAGATGTTTAGGGATTAGACAATCTTTTTAAACATCCCGCTCTTATTAAACTCATGAAAAAGAGTGGTGTTCTAGTAGCGATAACTTTCATACTATTTGTGTCATCTGTTTTAGCACAATCAAACGAGACTTCTGGAGTCGAAAAGGCTTATCAATGTCTTCAAGATAGATTTGATGATTCAGATGAATCTTCCTTAGCTCTTTCAGAAGGGATATTTGGAATTCTTGCATTGGGTTCAAATAGTAAGTTATTAAACGCAATTACTGACGAAGAAAAAAACAATTGTTGGCCAAGTTCAGGGTGCAGACTTAAGGAAACTGCTCAAGTAGTACTTGCTTACGACCGTATAAACAAAGACACATCTCAAATAGAAGAATATCTCATCTCTAAAAATGCCACTGCAACAGGTTTAAACTGGTTTTTGCTTATAGATATAGAGAATCATGCCCCTGCATCTTGCACAATTACTTATTCAGGAGCAAGTCACACGATTTCTGTTGAAGAAGATATGAAAATTTCTGGAAATCCAGGAAGTTGCCTGAGAATAACTCCTGAGGGATATTGGTTAAGCATAGAAGATAATTGTATAGATAGAAATTTTGATGTATCTTGTGATGGGGATTTTGGAAACTTTATTACAACACTTCTTTACAAAAAATCTGGCTCAGATGTGATGTATGTTTCCTCTACAACTACTTCAACACCTGCAGGCGGAGAGAAAACAGAACATGTAAATGCGCGTTGTTTTAGAACAGGGAGTTCCTGTGATTATGAAGGTAGCCTTTGGACCGCTCTTGCTCTTCAAAAAACTGGGCATGACGTTTCAGCATACACTCCATATTTAATCGCTCTTAGTGAAGATAACAAAATGTTCTTTTCAGACGCTCTTCTATATATCTTAAAAAAGGGAGATGAACAATTTGCTTCGATAATTCAATCTCAAAAGAACAGTCAATACTGGCAAGCTCCAAACACGCCTTACAATAAATTTTATGATACTTCTCTTGGGATGCTAGCCCTTCAGGGAAGTTCTTCCTTAGAATTGAACAATGCTAAAGACTATTTGTTAGCTATTCAAGACAAGAACACTGGATGTTGGAACAATAACAACTTAAGAGACACAGCGTTTATCTTATACTCTGGATGGCCAAAAAATCTTGGATTTTCAGGTACAGGAAACGAAAACCAAACAGGTAATGGAACATCAGGTGGATCCCAACTATGTGAGCCAACATATTCTTGTAGTTCATACAATCAGTGCGCAGATGCAGGTGGGAGCATCATTGACAGAACCTGTTCGGCTTTCAGCGAATATTGCTGCTCCGTGCCTGTTGGAATTCAAGCTACATGCACTGAACAAGGAGGAAGAATTTGCACTTCAAGTCAGATTTGTGAAGGAAATCCTACAAGCTCTTCAGATGGAACCTGTTGTATTGGACAATGTATTCCTGCACCAACCACTTCTGATGATAACGAATGTGAACAGGCAGGAGGGACATGCGACAATTCTTGCCTATCAAGTGAGGAAGAATCATCTCTAAGTTGTAGTCTTTCTACAGACTTATGTTGTGTCCAAAAAGACGAGGGTTCGGAAGAATCAGGTTCATTGCTTTGGATAGTCATATTAATAATTCTTATAATTCTTATAGCTCTTGCAATAATATTCAGGAGAAAGCTACAAGTTTGGTGGTTTAAATTCAAAAGAAGGGGAGGTATAAAATCTTCACCTACAACTCCTAGAAGGCCTCCTTTCCAGCCTCCAATTCTTAGAAGACAAGTGCAACCTCAAAACAGACCTGGGCAGCCTCAAGCAAGGTCTTCAACGCCTCAAAATAGGCCTGTATCAAAGCTTGATCAGGAAATGGAAGAAACATTGAGGAAATTAAAAGAGATGAGCGATTAACTCTAAAAATTTATATAAACCATTTGCCAAGGATTTCCATGAAAAAATATTTTTTAATATCACTCTCTATTTTGATGTTTATTTTGCCATCAGTTCTTGCAATATCTACAGACCTAAAACAATCATATCAACCAGGAGAAACACTTATAATAGAAATCTCTGGTAATATTCTTGAACCAATCTATCCAGATCAAGTAGAATTCAAAACTGGAAAATTTGGAAATATAGATGTTCCTCTTCAATATGATATAAAGAGATTAGGAGAAAAATATTTTTTATACGCTCTTTTACCAGATGAAGAAAAAAACTACACTCTCCATATAAAAGACATCCTAACAACTCTAAACGGGCAGTCTCAAAAAATAGATTTCAGCCAGAACTTTACTGCTTCCGGAGAAATAGCCCCTTATTCAATAAATCCGGGGTTGATAATAACCAATTCAGAGTTTACATTAAAGTTAATTTCAAAATTAGATATTCCCCAGACAATTGAGACTTCCCTAGAAGGTTATGCAAACTTAACTCTTAAGCCTGGAGAAAATAAGATTTCAGTATTTCCATCTTCACTTGAATCAGGATTTAATAAAATAAAATTCGGGATGTATTTTATCCCAGTATACTTCAGCCCATCAGAAAATAACGATACTTACTTCCAAGAGAACGAAACTAACTTTCGAGAAGATGCATTAGTCTTACTTCCACTGGAGATTCGCAGTACAATCTTATATTCTGAAGAGATAAAATTTCCAATAAGATTGACAAATCTTAAAGATTTAGACATAGAGGATATAAGGTTCATTTATGACGAAGAACTTTTCCTTATTGATGAGCTTCCAGAGATAATTCCAGCATCAGAATATGTAGAATTCAATCTCCTTCTAAAAAATCAAAACAGTAATATAGATGAGGTAATAGTGATAATGTCTGGAGAAGAAGAGATTATCCTCCCAGTTATAATAAATTTCACTCAAAATGAGTCTGAAGTGTTCACTCCCTATTTACAAGATTTTTCTAGCTCTTCAGGATATCTTTGTTCAGAACTGGATGGTAGGTTTTGCTCCGCAGACGAAACTTGCACTGGAGAGGTAGTCTCTTCTATAGATGGCAATAGCTGCTGCATCGCCTCCTGTAAAAAGACTGAATTAAAGAAAGATTACTCTTGGGCAGGGTATTTGATAGGGGCAATAATACTAATTGTTCTGGTAATAGTAATTGCAAAATATTTAAAGACAAAAAAATTGGGTATCCACAAGTAAACTAATTTTTTTTCTTTTTTCTTTCAGAATTTTTTTCTTGACTTTCTTTGTCTTGAGCAGGCGTTCCATTTCCAAACTCTATTCCTGCTTCCTTCAATTTACTAGCAAGTATATTTCTCTCTGTCAGAAGTTTTTTCGTGATAGCGTCGTAATGGTGAATTCTCGCAACAAGATCGTTTGCAAGGCTGTTAAGATCCTCATTTCTTATCTTAATCTCACGTGGTGCAATTACCTCAACATTTGAAGGAAAATAGCCAAAAATCACCAAAAAGAATTTATCAATAGACTCTATTTCTAGTTCAACCTCGCTAAATGCAGAATATAACTCATCAGCATTTTCAATCTTTTTTGGGTCATGATATACTTTATTCAATACATTTACACCCTTTTCAGAACCTAATCTCACAACCAATGTGTTCAGTGCTTCTTTAATATGCTCAGCAGGCCTTCCTAATATTTCAAATATCATACGGGAGTGTATGGCTTTTTCCATGCTACACCCATGTAATTAGGGTTTTTAAAAGTTTTACATTATAATTTTTTCAATGATAATAAGATTATTATAACTACACAGATTATAACAAATCCATAAATAACTCCTAATCTTATTTTTTCTTCTTTGGAAACAAAAATTTTCTCTTCCACATTATTTGTCTTAGTTGGAGAGTTCAATACAATTTTATTAAACTGATTAACATTTCCCCCTCCAGATTTTAAATCAGAATTATTTAGAGTATTATCTTCATTCAACTCTGAAGATTCAATTTCAGTTAATTTTGGGTCCTCATCCTCTTCAGGCAAAACTAATTGCTCTTCCTCCAAATTCTGTGAAACTATGGGGGAGCACTTCTTTTCAACCTTCTCTGTTTCTGAATTTCTTAATTGAACACATATCTCACTCTCTCCAGTATAATTTGTCCTTACATAGTATGTTTTAACATTTGGAAAATATCTCTGGAGATAGTAAAATGGATTTTTCCATTCACTTCCATCAAATATCTCTGATACTCCCTTTTTTGCCTCATGAACATATATCTTAACATCGTGCTCATCTGAGGTATCCAGTTCAATAATGACCTCAAATTCCTCTCCAGCTTGAACCTCTTCAGGATAACTGAAAGAAAAATCAAGTCCGCTAACAGGATTCAACAAAATGTTAATAACCATAACTATCATAATAGGCAAGAAGACCTTTCTGATCCCTGATGAATATCGAATCTTTATCATCATTCCACACATTTCCGATTTTCCAATAAACTTCATTATCCTTGTCATCCCCCTTTCCTGAATGAAGTATTACCCTATCACTGATAATATCTCCAAACACATACATCTTAGTGCTCTCGTCCTTTATATGCCACCCTTTCAACGAGATGTCACATTTGACTAATATATTAAGAGTTTCCTCATTTTTATTTATTTCTACATCAACACAACCGTAATATTCAGATTTCTTCCAGATACCACTTTCATTTTCAAATGCCTCTTTTTCAGCATCCTTAAATCTCACCATCTCTTCTTTTTCAACCATATAAACATGAGCAAAACCTTCTTCTACGATTTTAAGATTTATGTATTCTTGAGAATAAATCTTCCCAAGAGCTCTGTTATACTTGTCAACTCCCTTAATCTCAACTTGAACACTTTTATTCTCAAATTCTTTTAAAAAACTCTTAGCTTCATCATGAAAGAAATCATTTTTTTCAGGAGCATTTATATTAAGTAATCTGACAGTCCTTCCATCTTCAAGTTCAACAGTATCACCATCAAGAACTCTAACAATGACTGCATTTTCCCTTGAAGAAGAAAAATCATAAAAAAATAATATATTCCCTGCTATGACAAGCGTCACTAAAAAAGATATTAAAATAGCGTGTCTTTTTTCCATTTCATCACATCTCCAATAGAAATATTATTCTTTTCAACCATGCCAGAATTAACCTCCAAAACATATTTTGCCAAAATGTCTGGATTTATTGGAATGCATTCACCCTCTCCACAAGGCATGGCATAACTTTCTATAAAAACAACTTCCATATTTTCGTTAATCCAAATTATATCCAATGGAATAAATGTATTTTTCATCCAAAAAGGATAAATTCCAGATTCATCAAAAATAAAAAGCATTCCAGAGCCATCACTTAAATTTTCCCTAAACATCAATCCCATTTCCCTTTCCTTAATATCATCTGCAATTTCAACTTCAAAACAAGAGTCACTAAAACACGCGGGTATACTCCTATTTGCAAATATAAATGATGAAAATATTGCTAAAAATACCAAAACAATTATTGCCATATAATTGGGTTTCCAATTCATAGATATAACTGAAATTCATAATTAATAAATTTTCATATTGAGATATTTAGAATATTTTTTTTACAATTCAAAGACTCATAATATTTTTTTAAATCAGAATGGGAAATCTCAAGGGTCTCTGTATTGACGTTGGGATGGAAACCAACTATCTCAGATTCCCATACAATCTTATCTATTACAATGCCCACATCCTTATCACTATTGATAATTCCAAATATACTTACACTTCCAGGAACAAGCCCTGTTTTCAGCTTTAATTCATTAGGGGATCCAAAATTAATCTTTTTTACCCCCAAGTGCCTCTTTAATGACTTTGTACAAAGTTTTTTCTCAGCCGGCATCCCTACAAGATAAAAATTTTCATTATTATCTTTCAAAAAAAGGGTCTTACAATGCAACCCTGATATTTTTTCATGTATTTTTTTAGATTCTATAACCCTAAATACTGCAATATGCTTGTGCAATTTATATTTTATCTCATTTTTATCCAAATAATCTTTCAATTTTTTATCCATTTCTTTTACAAGGAATCATAGCATAAAAAGTTTTATATAACACCATATTAATATTGTATGGAAGAACAGATGTCCATAACAATATATTCAACCCCAGACTGTCCATGGTGTAAGAAGACAAAGGAATTTTTTAAAGAGCATAAGATTGAGTTTAACGATGTGGATGTCTCATCAGATGCAAAGGCTGCTGATGAAATGATAAAAAAATCTGGTCAAAAGGGAGTTCCAGTCATAGATGCAAATGGAAAGATAATCGTGGGTTTTGATGAGCATTCATTGAAAAAAGCCTTACATTTAAAATAAAAATGAAAGAAAAAAATTATGATTTTATAATCCTAGGAGCGGGTGGAACCGGATTGTCTGCAGCAATGTATGGAGCACGTTTAGGTCTAAGCACTCTTGTACTAGGTTATTCGCACGGCTCTGAAATGCCCGTTGGAGGAGTTATAACCACAACTAACATTGTTGAGAATTATCCAGGATTTATAACACTCTCTGGACCAGAAATAGCTGAAAAAATTGAAAAGCACGCGAGATCCTATGAAAATGTTGAAATAAAAGAAGAGAAAGCCACATCAGTAGAAAAATCAAAAGACAATTTTATTGTAAAGACTGAAAAATCAGAATACGTTGGAAAAACAATTCTATTTGCAACGGGAACAAAATGGAGAAAACTAGATGTTCCAGGATCTACAGAATTTGAAAATAAGGGGGTGGCTTATTGTGCATTATGTGATGCACCATTATTTAAAAATAAGATAGTGGGAGTTGTCGGAGGCTCGGACTCTGCAGCAAAAGATGCCTTAGTTCTGGCAGAACATGCAAAAAAAGTCTATATCATATACAGGAATGATAAAATACGCGCAGAACCTATAAATCTTGAGAGAGTAAATCAAAACAAGAAAATAGAGATAATCTCAAGTACAAATGTGATAGAGGTAATTGGCTCTCAATTCCTTGAGAAAGTTATTCTGGACAATGAATACAATGGAAAGAAAGAATTGGAACTACAGGGGCTGTTTATTGCAATAGGGCACATCATTCTATCAGATTTAGCAAAAGACATTGGAATAAAGCTCAATAAGCGCGGAGAAATCGAGATTGATCACAAGGATTCTTCTACTAATATTCCAGGAGTATTTGCTGCAGGAGATGTTGCTGACAAACCTTTCAAACAATTAATAACTGGAGTTGCAGAAGGATGCACGGCAGCACATTCAGCATATGAATATCTCACCAAGAAATCTGTAGAGACCAGTTAAATTATAATTTTGTCAAATCAAAACTATATATTTCCAGCCTGTTCTGCCTGATTATTCTTATGTTTTATGAAAAGAACAACTCCAATTACAACTATTCCTACAAGAAGAATAGCTATTAGGAAATAAAATATCAACTTAGATGCAGAGATACTTGAGCTAGAGGAGGTATCAAGACTATCTCCAGAATCACTACTACTATCTGAAGACCCAAAATCACTGCTTCCAGAAGAGCATGTTCTCTCATTCTCAGCAGGTTTTCCAGTGTTAGTTCCACAACTGTTTAAATCTTCGCATACATTCTGCTGTATACCATTTGCGCATTCACTCCATGTGCAAGACCAGTCTGGAGTGCACGTTTGCTGGTTATTGTTGTTATTTCCATCATCTGTATCATTTGACGGGGCAACATCATCATATAAATCTTCTATCTCAGCAGAGTTCATTGCTCTTGAATACATCTTGAATTCATCCAGAAGCCCATTGAAATCATCATCATTCTCAATATCTGATTGTCCTCCAAGAGTTAGGGGCATAGAATTTGAAAGATCATCACATCCTCTATCTGTACTGGTAATATCTAATTCCCCATTAAGGTATAATAAGATTCTATCTCTGTTTCCTTCCCTTACAACAACTACATTATTCCACTTGTTAGGCAAAACGCTATTCTCAGATTTAACTGAGATGGTGGAATTGCATCTTGAGTTAAATTCTACTATTCCCTCATCATCTAATATAAGGTTATAATAACTATCATTTAAATTATAGAAATTCTTTTTTTCAAACATTGTCTGAGTCAGATTTGAACTCAAGCTCTTAAACCATAGGCTAATTGTGAAAGATCCAGATGCAAGATCAAGCCTTTGAGAATCTGCAATTTCAATATAGTCATTTTTTCCATCAAATGCGACTGCATCGTCTTTAATTCCGTATTCATCTTCTTTTGCGTTGAATACCTCTCCATCAAATCCGTGGGTTGAACTATCACGTACTTGATTATCAGAAGTTATACTATCAAATTTATGATATACTATCAAATTTATTGAATCGAACTCAGACCTTATATCTCCCTCAGATATAACTTTATCATATACTTTTAGATTGTCTATTTTTCCCTTCCAATAATTAACAATTCCATCTGTAGAAAAATTCATTGCCCCAATATACAAATCATTCTGTTGTTTTATTTCCCTAGAACTTGTATGAGTTGAATCTAATTTTCCATCAACATATAGCCTTACATCAGACCCATCAAATGTCACTCCTACCTGCGACCACGAGTCAACAGGGATTACCTTGTTGCTCTTGAATGTTTGATAACTTTCTCCCCCAATAGGCCAATAAAAGAATTGAAGTCTTCCAATATCTTCTGAGGACTCATCCCCAATTAACCTAAATCCATATCCTCCCTGCGTTGTTTGAAAATTTGTATATGTGCTTGCAATTGTTCTGTAATCTCTTCCCTCAATTTCCTCAGGATTCACCCATGCAGTGATTGATAATCTGTTCTCAGACAAGCTAGATGTACTGGCCTTTAGATAATCATTTCCATCAAAATTTATGGCATTTAGGTCAATCCCCTTTACAACTTCAGGATTTCCGAATTGTACCGCATCGTATCTATTCTCACTTTCATCTTTAGCCTTCCCATTCTCATCAATTCTTTCAAAATTATAATGTGCCTGTAGATCTCTCAACGTAGTCTTATACATTCCCTCAATCTCCCAATTATTTAACGCTATATAATAAATTCTAAAGTCATCAAGGGTTCCATTCAAGGATGCTTCAGTTTTATTCATCACAACATTTTTCACACTTCCGATAAATAATTCCCCTTGATTGTTGTAGGGTTCTAATTGAGAACTCAACACTCTTGATTTCTCAAGATTATCATTCAAATAAATTTTATAATCTCCATTATTATATGTTGCAGTTACTAAGTACCACTTGTTTAACTGTAATTTAGATGTAGATGTTATTCCTTCCGCATCTAGAAGATTCGCCCCCCTAAAGAAGAAACTCACATACCCTTCACTGTTCAACTGGAAGGTATAAGGGTGAAAGTTCACATCATCTCTTACTCCCTTACTCGCAATCATATAAATGTTAGTAGGATAATTGTTTAGTTTTATCCATGTAGAGACACTAAATGTTTTTCCAAGATTTATATTGGTTGAAGAAATGTAATCTCCATTTCCATCAAATTTGAAAGAATTTCCAATAACCCCTTCAACTGCAGAAGTATCTCCATAAACAATCCCATCAAATCCATTGTCTGAGAAATCTTCAACAGAATTACCTGATAGACTATCAAATTTGTAATGTAATTCAAGTTCAGGTGGAGAAAGAAGGATATTCTTCCCATCACTTCCAAATCCTTGAGATTTTTCATTAAGTGTTATAGTGTATAATCCAGTTCCTGCAAGGATTAATCCAACCACCAAAATCCCTAGAATAGTCCATAAGGAAATAAAACTTACTTGATTAAACCACCCTTTCATCTCTCAACAAAGTGTTTTCACATTTATAAATATTCTTAAATTGCAAAACACTATTAAAAAAACTGTCCAAACCTCATTCCCTTTTCCTTTGCAATCTTTAAACTTATAGCCCACGATTTTCCTGTATCTTTCATGTCCCTCGGATTTAAAAAAAGCCATCCTTCTCTATTGAATCTCACAGCAATCACGGGTCTAAGTCCAATCATATGTGAGAATGTAATAAAATCGCTTATCTGCTCCTTTGTGATATAGATATTACTTTTTTTAGAAGATTTGCATTCCACAGTCACGCCACCCTTATCAATTTTTCCAGCAATCAAATCGCATGGAGAATCATCATTCACACCACTTCCTGCCACTCTTGCCGCCCTCCAGCCATATTCTGTAAATATCTTAACAAGTTCTCTCTCCGCCTTTGACCCCTTTGCTTTATTTGACATCTCTCAGAATAAATTCCAAGAGTATATAAAATTAAAGAAAAAAATAAATTAAATTAAATTAACTAGACACAAGGCGTTGAACTTCTGTATACTGAGCCCTTAAATGTGGTACAAACGTAAGCAGTTCCATTACCTGCTAAGTCATATGCAATAATATCTCCACTTAGAAGAATAGCATTATCACTACCTATTTTCAACGTCTGATTGCCAGGGGACATAATAGATTCAGCCTCACCCCTTCTCATCTCACAAATCTCATCAGCATTACATGAATTTGCATTTATTATTTTTCCTTCATCAATTGTCTTCAAGCCAGGAGAAAGTCCAATACTAGGGCCTATCATGCTCATCAAGGAAAACACTATAACAGCGACAATCGCAGAAATAAGAACATTCATCCAAATTGTTTTATTCATTTTATCAAACCTCCTTTCATCAAATTAATATTAAATCAAAAAAGGTTTTTGATATATATATATCCATAATAAAAAATCAAAAAAATAAATTCCTGAAGAGGAGACCCGACCTTATAGTAAAGCCAAGGCGTCCTCTTCCAGGAAAAAGAGGTGATGTCTTCTTTAGAAGACTATGATGTGTGATTTCTCAGTTTCAGAGCTTATGCGTTTCCGAATGTTCTTTTAAACCATCCAAAAAATCCTCTTGGATTATCTGAGGCTTCTGTAACACTAGAATCTTCTGCTTGTGCAGCTTCATATCCATCTGATACGGCTGAGCTTTCTGAAGTACCATCAAATCTTCCAATCGGAACTTCCCTTTCATTAGCGTTTTCATTTGAAACCCTTTTTATAGGCCTATTTACACTTACAAGAGAAATATCTCCAGCGTACTCTTCTGTCTTAATCTCTCCTTTCCAAATTTGTCTAGTTTCATCATCATAACTATCTTCAAGTCTTAGATCAAGAGTTCCAGTACTATCTGTGCCTCTTCCGATTAGTGTAAAGCTTATTTCATCATCACTAAAACTTTCCTTAACAAGGCTGTAAACTACATTATCTACCCTTATCTTACCAAAAGCATTAGTCACAGGATTTGAAGCTTCAGCATCATCAACAGAGACAACATTTACTTGTCCCCAAAGAGCTCTAACAAGACCCAAATGGTCCCCAGATGTGAAGTATCCTTCAGCAAGTGAAATTTTCACGAAACCTAGTTTCCTGAATTCAGGACCTATTCTACTATCAATTTCATTAATAATCTCACTAACGTCATTCGCTTCTGCCACGGGAGGAACTATTCCTATAGCCTCGCTCGCACTAACGGATGCTCCTGAAGAAGCTGCTATAAATTCTATTCTTTCTTTTTTAACTTCTTCTTTTTGAGCCAAAACACCTACAGTAAACATACTAACCACTAAAAGTGCCATTATCGCTATTCCTACTATTTTCATATTTTCATGACCCCCTTTCAGCATATTCAATTTTGTTTTTTCCATACAAACCTTAGAAAAACAATCTTTATATATCTCATCTGGAACACCTATGGAACGATATTGGAACTGATAAATCATTCATTTAACTCAATAAACTTATTCTTCCCCTCGCCAGTTCTCTTAATAAGTCCTTTCTTCTCAAGCTCTTGAACATGTCTTGAGAAAGAAGCCTTTGGAATATCACATTGTTTTCTAAGATAAGATCCCTTTATTTTACCGCTCTCTTTCAGCTTTTCAATAATTAATCTCTCTCTTTCATTGAGAATCCCCTTTACATTATCTATTTTACTCTCTTTCTTTTCTTCTTTATCGTTCTCCTTAGAGCTTTTCAAATAGTTTATAATATAGAATATTGCCCCCACAATCAGAATTGCAAGAATTATTAGGATTATTGAATTTTCAGAGTCAGGATTCTTATCCAAAACATATGATATTTTTGCACCCTCTTGCATAAAAACAGCTATTTGATTCTTTTCTAAAAATATTTCTCCATTTGTAAGTTCGGATATTCTTGCTCCTTCAGGAAGAATAACATTCATTTCAGAGCCATCCAAGTAATATTCGAAAATCCATGTATCTCCACTTTTCATAGTCAGGTTTGGAGTAAATCCTGTAATTCTTCCATCCTTGAGAGATATGCCTTCAGGTAAAACAAGCTCAATTTCATCTGTCTCTCCTAAGAACAATGAATCCCCTGTACTATCAACATATATATTTAGTTGAATTGCAGCGGACACATTAAAGCTAAGGAAAAACACTAAAAATATGCCTAAAAATACTATTTTCTTCATTTTATTATATGTGGTTTTAACTATATAAAAATACCTTATAGGTCTCTTGCCTGCAATGTTCTTCTTCCGTTTGCCTTTGCCCTTTCAGCAGCCTTTGTCAATATTTCTAATACTTTATCATTGAGAGCTCCAGCAACTTCTCCTGCAACACTTAGCTCAGGCACAGCAGATTTTATCTTGCTTTTTATTATCAACTCTGTTTTTTTATTTGGCATTTTTTTCTGATTTTAAACCTTCCAAAGGCTTCATCAATGGAAAAATAACTGTCTCTCTAATTGGCTTGTTTTCCAGCAATGAAAATAATCTTTCTGAAAATCCAAATCCACATGCAGGAGGCATTCCATATTTAAGAGCCTCAACAAAACTTTCATCATGTTCCTGAGCTTCTAGGTCACCTGCCTCTTTCATCTTTCTCTGCTCTCTAAACCTTTCTTCTTGATCTAATGGGTCGTTAAGTTCACTATAACCATTTCCCATCTCACTCCCAGCTAAGATAATCTGGAACTGCTCTACTTTTCTTGGATCATCCTTATTTCTTTTTGCAAGAGGTGTTACCTCAACAGGCTGTCCTGTCAAGAATACGGGGCCAGCAATTTTTTTCCGACATATCTTCCATAACAAATCCATTAACCTTCCTTTTTCAAGTCCTGGTGCATACTCTGTATGGTTTTCTTTGAGCTTCTTCTCCATCTCCTGCTTGCTCGCACTAAATATGTCAATTCCAAGCTCTTTCTTTACAGTTTCAGAATAATCAATTCTTTTCCACTTCTTATTCAAATCAAATTTATATCCATCATATTTGAATTCAGTTTTTCCATAAACTTTTCTTGCTATTTCCTTGTACATATCTTCTACAAGGTTCATTCCATCTTCATAGTTTGCATACCCCCAATAAAACTCCATCTGGGTATAATCCTGTAGATGTTCTGCATCCATTCCTTCATTTCTAAATTGTCTTCCTATCTCAAATGTTTTTGGGTATCCAGCAACCATCAATTTCTTCTGCCATAATTCTCCCATAGAAATCCTTAGATAAACATTCAAATCAAGAGCATTGTGATGCGTTGCAAAAGGAGTAGCACTTGCACCTCCTGCAGAATTTTCAAGTACAGGAGTCTCAACCTCCAAAAACTCTCTCTCAATAAGAAATTCTCTCACAGTGTTCCAAAATCTGCTTTTTCTTATAAACATCTCTTTTATTTCAGGATTCATTAGAATATCTAAATATCTCTTCCTCAGCCTCTCTTCATCATCTTTGATCCCATGCCATTTCTCAGGCAGAGGTAAAAGAGATTTAGTGAGAATCTCCAGTTTCTCTACAAGAACAGATAGCTCTCCTCTTTCAGTTCTCATAACAATCCCTTCAACTCCAATGAAGTCTCCGGTATCCACATATTTTACAAGCTCAAACACTTTTTCATGAGTACTATCTTTTTGTAATGTAATTTGGATTTTCCCATACCCATCATCAAGCACTCCAAAAGCGATCTTGCCAAAATCCCTATAACTCATCAATCTTCCAGGGATTTTAACAGAAATTTTTGTCTTCTCGCCATTCTTGAGTTTTTTATATTTCTCATGTAAATCTGTTGATTTACAAGATTTCTCATATTTATGAGGATATGGATTTATTCCTTTCTTTTTCAATTCTTCAAGTTTTTTCACTCTTTCACTTATTATTTGTTCTTGTCTTCCCATGTGGTTAACAAAAGAGGTTAATGCTTTAAATACATTTTGAAATTATGCCTTTTTTCTAAAAACTGCAGGCTTCCAGAAGAACCAATTCTTTTTACATTCAATTTCCTTAGCTATTGCAAATTGCGTCAATTCTCTTTCTAAAATTAATCCAGTTCTTTCAGGAATATAACCTCTTGAGAATCCAACGTCTGCATGGTATAATAATCCTCCAGGAGATAGAGCATGTGCAAATTTTTTAAAAAATTCTGGCCTTGGAGTATCTCCTCCAGCATTAGAAAGATAAATTTTATCAAAACTTTCAGGCTTAGAATTCTGAGAACATATTGTGATATCATCCATTTTAACTCTTAATCCTGACAAATTAGCCCTGATTTTTTCCAGTCTTCCAGGAATCTCAAAATATTCATCTCTTCGAGGTTTACAAATTTCTTGCCATTCGTCTATAGAATTTGGAGCATACAAAAAGTCTACATTATCTCCTTTTGCAAGGCACATAGCTCTTCTTCTAACCCAATCGATCTGTCTTTCATCATTATCTACTAGCACAACTTCTCTTGTAACCTCAAGCATTGCAAATCCTTGGTCTCCGGATCCAGCAATAGCTAAAATCCTATCATTCTCAGATACCTGAAGCCCTCCCATTACCGCTTCAATTGATTCATTAGTCACGCCATACCTTGGCCTATAAGCTAAGGCATCAATCATTTGCAATCTCATAAAATTCAGCTATCAAAATGGCTTATAAATTTATCTCGGTTTCCCTTCATTTTACCCACTAAAGGATTACAGGCCAAAATTGTAAGCTTTAAATACCCTGCAAATTACCTAAAAAAATGTTCAAAAGGAGGTAAAATGGCAGAAGAAGAAATAAAAAACACTGAGGAAGAATCTGAAGAAACAGAAGAAAGTTCTGAAGAATCTGAAGAAGAATCCTCCAAAACAGAAGATGATTCAACTGATGATGAAGAATCAGAGGATGAAGACAAAAAGGAAGAGGAAGATGATTCCCCAGCTGAATAAGTCTTTAGACTTTAACTAATCTTTATTTTTTTATTTATATTTTTAGAACCTTAAATCCCTCAAAACCCTGATATCTCTCTTCTCTCTCTTCAACTTTCCTTATTATTGAGTGCTCAGGACCCCTCTTACACAACGGAGCCATCTTATATACTGCATCTATATTTCCCTCAATGAATATCTCTATTCTCCCATCTTCCAAGGATCTGATAAAACCGTTGACTCCAAGTTTGTCGGCATTATTTTTTATAAATCCATTAAAAAAAACAGGTTGTACAGATCCCGTAACAAAAAATCTCATACTTTTTTTCATATTCCTTCTTTATTATCATCAAATAAACTATTAAAGCTTTCGTCAACAAACCTTAGATAACTGACACTTTTCCAATCAATTCCAACTAAACCTGTGGCCTGTTTGTCAATTTCAATTGGCTGTCCTGCAAGAATCTTTCCATATTCTGATGCATCTGCAATAGCGAATTCAGGCATTTTAACCTTAAGGATATCATGGATTCTATGCTTAATTGGTACCTTATCCAACTTATTTTTTCTAGAACTAAAAAATCCGCTGTAATATTTAGATGGAAAAGCACCAAGCATATTTGATAATGCTCCAGAGAATTCAATAGAGTCGTCCTTTCTTACAGATGGCAATGATATCACAAAGCTATTCAAAAGGATTTTAGGATAATTTATCTCACTGAAATGAATGAACTCACCATCACTAACCTCTTCAGCTTCACTCTTATTTAAATCAATCAACCCAATACCATATTTTTCAGCCAGTTTCTTATACCCTATTTCTTCAAAAATTTCCATGGTGTCTTGCCCATCACATCCCTCCGCTATGAATATTTCAGTTCCCGGGTTCCTATTAGACAGACAATATCTTAAGATACTCTCAACAAAAGCAATGTTAGTTGCGTTTACTCCTGCTTCTCCAAGACTTGGTTTAAGAACTATACTCTCCTGACTTCTTATAAGGTTATCGAATTTTATCAGATCCAATAACTTAGGAATTGTAGTCCCATAACTATCAAATTTTATTGATACTCCCTTTACCATCAAAACCTTACTAATGATGAGTTTTTAATCATTATTATAGTAGAAAAATTACTTACAACTCTCCTCTTTCTTCTCTTCTATCTATTTCATTGTTTACAACAGCTATAGTATGAGATGCAAAATAGGTCTTTTTACCTATAGAAACAGGAGTGCACATCTGTTTCAACCTCTTGAACTCTTTTGAAGGAAGCCCTATGTGATCTCCCAATATAAATATTGGATTTTTTTCAATATTTACTTCCCTTAAATCTTGACCTTTATCATCCAAGATGTAAATATTCCTATCCTTTGCGTAAAGCTCTTTAACAACCTCTAGAAATCCTTTCTTCTCAATCCAATATCCTGGAAAAACTTCATTTTTCTCTCCAGGCTTATGTTTATAGAGCATTCTTTTTATGATGTTTTCAACATTACTTTTATTCAGGTATATTTTATCAACTCCAGTTTTCCCTTCAACCACTGGTTGTAATTCAAGATGTTTTGTTGGATCAGGAGCTCCTGCAAACACAAGATGCAATTTAACATCATCTCTCATCTTATGGCTTAAAAATAATGCTGCTATCACTGAATGTATTGCAATATCCAATCTCCCTGATTTCATAAGGTCCTGTTTTACATACCCTCCAGAAGTCGGAGCAGTTCTGCTATAATAAATAAATTCTCTCATAGTTCGGTTCAGACTCCCCCATATTTAAAACAATCAGTTGTATGGTCATTCACCATGCCCGAAGCTTGCATAAATGCATAACATATTGTGCTTCCAACAAACTTAAATCCTCGCTTTTTCAAGTCAATAGACATTAAATCTGATTCTGCGTTCCTAGAAGAAATTTCTTTAATACCCTTAAATTTGTTTTTCAGGGTTTTGCCATTTGTAAATTGCCAAATATATTTATCAAAACTACCAAATTCTTTTTGCACTTCTATAAATTTTTGAGCATTGTTCACAGTTGCAGAAATTTTCAATTTATTCCGAACAATCCCCTCATCTCCTATCAATTCCGCAATTTTTCCCTCACCATATTTTGCAATCTTTTTATAGTCAAAATTATCAAATGCCTTTCTGAATGCCTCTCGTTTATTCAGTATAATCTGCCAACTCAACCCGGCTTGAAATGTATCCAAAACTAAAAACTCAAATAATTTCATATCATCATGCAATGGAACTCCCCATTCTTCATCATGATACTTCTGCATAGCTTCATTTGAACCTGGCCAAACGCATCTTTTCATTTCCATAAAAAAAGCAAGAATATAACATTTAAAAAATCATCTTTCTAAAATCATTTATGGATATACTATTTGAAGAAATGTTATTAATGTTTTTTAATCATCCATATCTCGTTCCATTCATTTGTGGATTTATTGCAGAAGAAGTCCTCATAGTAACAACGATTATATCCGGAGAAGGCACAATTCCATTTTATTCTATACTTCTCTTTGGATTCTTAGGCATAGTCACATCAGATATATTTTGGTTTTTATTTATAAAAATAAAGCCTCTAATGATTTTCTCAAAAAAAATAGGAAAAGAAAGAGAAAAGATAGCAGCAAAAACAAAGCTCAAAAACTTTCCTCCGCCTATAAATCTCAAATCATATGTCTTCACAAAATTCACATTCGGCTTAAGAACTTGGGGAATATTTTACTGCAGTGTTCACAAAATGCCACTCAAAAAATTCATAATTCATACATCAATAGCAACAGCCATTTGGATGATTGTCATGATTTCTCTCGCAAAATTAGTGGGAAAAGCTCTCTTCACTTACTTTAATCTTACAAATGATATTGGTGGGATAATAATCTTAATCTTTGCTATATTAATTGTCTGGGTCTTCATAAGCAAATTAATTATGTCAAAACTGGTCAAATAAACTCTCTAATTCAGGACAAAATCTGCTCTTCCAACAATGTCTCCTTCATCCACAGATCTCATGACTGCAATGAATATGTTTTCACAATAAACAGCAAATTTTCCCATTTCATTACTCTGCAATTTGTCAAGAACATCCTGTTTCATCAATGGCTTCCCATCCATCATTTGTTTCATGACTTCCTTCTTGATATGTACAGACGGCATTACTTTCTCAAGAGCAATCTCTCCAGGAATGCACATCTCTCTCAGGGGCTTTTCATTACCATTATTTTTCCACTCAGAAACAGCTTTTTCAAATTCATAAAGATTGTAAATTCTATCTTCTCTAAAATCTCCAGCCCTTATCCTTCTCAATTCAAGCATATGTGCCCCCCCAATTTTCTCACCTAAATCTGAACAAATCTTTCTAATGTAAGTTCCTGCCTGCACTTCCGCAATAAAAAGCACATCCTTTCCAATTTTTTCAATTATCTCAAATCTTTTTACCTCTCTTTCTCTTTCAGCTCTCTTAACACGACTTCTCACAGGAGGAAGTTGAATGATTTTTCCTTTAAATTTCTTCATTTCTTCATTTAATTCTTTCTCTCCCATATCCTTATGCAACCTCATCACTCCCACATATTCTTTATCCCTATGCATTAAAAATTCATTTAATCTGCATGCTCTGTTCACTGCAATAGGTAAAACTCCTGTGACTTCAGGATCAAGTGTTCCAAAATGAGATGTCTTTTTCGCATTCAACTCTTTCTTAACAAATTGTCCAACACTAAACGATGTAGGCCCTGCAGGTTTGTCTATATTAATCACACAAAACTGCAATAGTTCTTTGAGAGGTTTATCTATATTCATAATAAACATTCATCAACATTGCTTTTAAGGATTTCTTCCTAAACACTTAATAATATTATTTTCATATTTAATTCATGCAAAAAGAGAATAATGATTATCATTCAATTCCAGCAAAAAAACTTCTTGGGAGACTAAAATCCTCAGTGGGCGGATTATCTTCAGAAGATGCCAATGCAAGGCTAGCCCATTACGGGAAAAATGAGATACAAGAAGAAAAATCGAAAAACCCAATATTCACATTTTTAAAACAATTCCATAGCTTCCTTATCTACATTCTGATAATTGCAGCACTCATATCTTGGTTTGTTGAGCATTACATTGATGTGTATGTCATTTGTGCAATAATTCTCTTTAATGCAACTATAGGATTTATTCAAGAGCATAGAGCAGAAAAGGCAATAAAATCTCTTAAAAATATCATAGTTCAATACGCAAAAGTCTATCGCAACGGGCAACTGATAAAAATTTCTGCAAAAGAAATTGTGCCTGGAGATATAGTTCTTCTGGAAGAAGGAGATAAAATTCCTGCAGATGCAAGAATCCTTGGATGCAAGAACTTCAGGACAGTAGAGTCTTCTCTTACAGGAGAATCTCTTCCAAAAGATAAATTTGCCAAGGATATTCCTGAAAAAACTCCTCTTGCAGACAGGTTGAATATGACTTGGATGGGAACTTTTGTTGCCTCAGGAACAGCAAAAGCAATTATAGTCTCGACAGGAGAAAGGACTGTAATAGGGCAATTAGCTAAATCTCTTGAGCAAATAAGAGAACCACCTACAATATTTCGTAAAAAAACAAGTTTACTTGCAAAACAAATGGCAATCATTGCAGCCTCTGGGTCATTACTTATTTTTATAGTAGGTTTTTTTATAAGGGGAATAGAGTTCACAGAGATTTTTTTATTTACAATAGCTGCACTCGTTTCAGCTATCCCAGAAGGCCTTCCTGCAGTTCTTACTATTGTTCTTGCAATAGGTGCTCACAGAATGTCAAAAAGAAATGCAGTAATAAGAAATCTTCCTGCAACAGCAACCCTTGCCCTTGTAAATATCATTCTAACAGATAAAACTGGAACATTAACTCAAAACACAATGACTGTCCAAAAAATTGTCTTTCCAGAAGAAAAGGAGATTTTGGTCTCCGGAGAAGGGTGGATACCACGTGGAGAATTCTCTCAGGATGGAAAAGTCTTTGAAGCGCAAGATAAACTCCAACTCTCAAAACTTCTAAAAATTTCAGTCATCTCAAACAACTCAAGAGCATTAAGGAAGTCTGATTCAAAGAAAGAGCAATATGAGATAATAGGAGATCCAACAGAGGCAGCATTGGCAGTAGTAGGAAAAAAGGCAGGGATAGAAAAAGAAAGCCTGATAAAATCTGAAAATGTACTTGATGATATCCCATTTAGTCCAGAAGTAAAATATCGCGCAAGTCTTGTAAACACTTCCAAGACTGGAAAACAGATATATGTGGTGGGCGCCCCAGAAGTTATCCTAAAAAAATCAAAGTACTTAATAATAAAAAACACAAAAAAAATCTTGAACGATTCTTATAGAAATGATATTCATAAAAGCATAATCTCTCTGGCAAAGGACGCATATAGGACAGTTGCAGTAGCATATAAAAATGTTCCAGAGAATACTTTCGATATATCTGAAAAAGATACTGATGATTTGATATTTGTTGGAATAGTTGGAATGTCTGATCCAATACGCCCGGAAGTCAAGGAAGCCATTTCTAAAGCAGAAAAAGCAGGAATGAGGGTCATGATGCTAACAGGAGACCACAAGATCACAGCGCTTTCAGTTGCGAAGCAGATTGGATTAATCACAAAATCAAATTCAAAATATCCTGAAGTCATGGATGAAGAAGACATAGCGGATCTTCCTCATGAAAAATTCCTAGATTGCATAAGAAATGTTTCAGTCTTCTCAAGGCTTACCCCAAAAATGAAGCTAAAAATCGCAACAGCACTTCAAAAAGATGGAAATCTGATAGCTATGACTGGTGACGGGGTAAACGATGCTCTAGCCTTAAAAAAGGCAGATATCGGAGTGGCTATGGGGATAATAGGAACAGACGTAGCCAGAGAATCAAGCGAAATAATTCTCTCAGATGATAACTTTGCCTCCATAATCAATGCAGTAGAAGAAGGTAGAATTGTTTTTACAAATACTAAACAAACCAGCTTCTATCTCGTCACAACCAGTTTTGCAGAACAAGCAACAATAATCGCGACTTTATTGATAAATCTTCCATTACCATTACTTCCTACTCAGATACTCTGGCTTAATCTCGTTACAGATGGGATGGCAGTTATTCCACTTGCTTCTGAGAGGGGTCACACAGATGTCTTAAACCAACATCCATTAAGTAGAAAAGAAGGAATATTAACAAAAGACATAATGCCATTTCTCATATTAAATGTCTCATTGATGCTTTTAATGACACTCATTACATTCATGTACTATCTTCCATCAGGCATTGAGCAGGCTAGAGCAGGAGCATTCACAGTAATGGCATTCACACAACTCTTTAATGCATTAAACATGCGTTCTATCAAGACATCTATATTCAAGCTAGGATTATTCACAAACAAGTTACTCCTTTTGGGCATAACTATCTCAGCGCTCTTACAAATTATTGTTATTTATAATCCATTCATTAGCTCAGTCTTTAAATTTGCAGCAATTCCTCCAATAGATTTTGTATTATTAATAGCATTCTCCTCTCTAATACTTTGGGCTGGTGAAGCTTACAAGTTAATCAAGAATCGAAAGAACCCTTAAGATATCTTAATCTTTCTTCCTTATCAAATCGCTCAATAGCATATCTCAATGTAGTCCTTGGTAACTGTTCATAATTATCTCTCAAAAATCTCTTCAAAATCATTCATCTTATATTTCTTTGATTTTATCTATTATATTTGTTGTAGATTTCTCATTCTCAAGCTCAAAATTTTTGAATTCTCCATTCCATTCAGAGAGTAATTTTTTTTCCTCAGCAATTCTATTTTCATTAAAGCTTCCGCCCTTTACATGAACATCAGGTCTTAAATCTCTCAGTAAATTCAATGGATTATCATCATCAAACACACTAACATAGTCTACACACTCTAAACCAGCAAGCATTTCAGCCCTTTCTCTCTCTGGGATAATTGGTCTCGACTCTCCCTTTAACTTTTTTATTGAGTTATCGCTATTCAACAACACGATTAACACATCCCCTTGTTTTCTAGCTTTCTCAAGTATGTGCAGATGCGCAGAATGCAATATATCAAAACTGCCATTTGTAGTAACAATTCTTTTTCCCTCATCCTTTAATCTCTTAGAAATCCAAATTATCTCTTCATTAGATTTTATTTTATGAATTGTCATTTGATTCTAAGCTCAAATCCCAATTCTTTGGCTGTCCTCTTTACACTCTTTTCTCCTTCTTTAGTTTGAGTCCACGCAAACAGAATTGGTTTAATTTCTCTATCTGCAATGATTTTCTTTATAGATTTTACGCTGCCTTGTATTGAAAGACCTCTCCCCCTATATCCTTCTTTTATGAACGAAGAACATAAATAAATCGTATCAAAGTTTTCATAATTTATTTTTGACTTTACCTCTTCAAATAATTCTCTTTCACTTATTTTGTTTGACAGAAACCTTTCCATTATATCTTTGTTACATGGAATGATGAATGAGAATCCAATTATTTTTCCATCCTCACGTATCACATTGTCGCATTCTGGTATTTTTTCCAAAATAAATTTTTTATTTTCTTCAGATGCTGGCATTTCATCTGGTTTGCTCTCCATTTCAAAAAATTCTTCAGCCATTTCAGAACTATCCTCAACGTCTTTTTTGTTTAATATCCCAATATCAACAGAGAATGTAATCTTTTCATTATTCATCATCTAACTAGAAATATCAGACTTAAAAAACTATTTTTTTAGAGCCTTTCTATGGGCAATTGGCTCTTTTACCTTTGTAAGATGCTTTTGTGCTTTTGCCTGTTGTTCAGCAACTTTTTCATGCATTTTCTCCATGGACTTTTCTTTTTCCTCTAAATTTTTCTTATCTTCTTCTTTCCTTTCAGTGGATTTTTCTTCCGTAGGCTTTATTTCTTCTGTTTTAACTTCTTTCTTCTTATCTGCCTTCTTATGCCTTCTTTCTTCTTTTGCCTTTGCAAATTTGACATATTCAGGAATTTCAGCAAATTCAACTCTTACAAATTCTCCATCCCTTTTCACCCTAACTTTAACCTTTGCAGGAGGCTTTTTACATCCTCTAAACCAAATATCATTATTCAAATGAACATCTAACTTTACTTTGCTCAAATCTCTATCAGGAATCCTCATATGTCTTGCTACAAACTCCTTAATAGTCATAATGGCCTTTCTACTTCTTTTATATCTAGCGCTCTTCATCCAGCTAGATCTAAGTGGAATAACATATTCTCTTTCATTTCCCTGCATACTTGTCTTAACTTCTGTCATTGTTTAACCTAATTGTTTCTTTCTAGTCCTTCGAGGCTTGATTTTTAGCTTAGTCCTGTTCCAGGATCTTCTGACTTTTGTTATCTGAGAAGGATGGGTACCCTTTGCCTTTCCTTGTCCAAATTTCTTAACCACTGCCCAGACTGGAGCCCATTTTGTTTGTCTTCCATAAACCCCAAGGGTTATTTTTTTTTGATAATGTCTTGTCATTTATTTTCCCCTACAATTTTTTCCATGAATTCTCTACCCTTGGCAGTAATTCTTCTTCCAGGCTTCTTGTCTTTTACAGTCTCAACAAGTCCAGCCTCTTCAGCCTGTTTTAATATAGTCCTAATTATCTTTCCAGCACCCTTATAGAATTTTGCAGGTTCTGCTCCCCTATTCTTTCTTCCTCCGTATCTTGTCCTAAGCCTTTCAACACCAACAATTCCTTTAATATAAACTTGTCTTAAAATACTTGCACTTCTCTTATACCAGAAGTCTACTTCATTTACTGGCCTAACTTTATGAGTTCCTGTTTTCACAAAATTAACCCATTCAGGTTGTTCAAAATCTCCTGACTCTTTCAAAGCTGCAGCTAAAAGGGTATTATATTTTCCCGCCTCAATATTTCTTATGTCTGTCATTTTCTGATTTTAAACTAGTAAGATAGGTAAAAAAAGAGCCCTTATAAATCTTATGTCACGAACGTTTAAAACCATCTCCTTCAGAGTGAAGTGTTCGTAAGCATCCAAACCTCAAGTAATGCTTTATGGACTTTTTGATTATAGATTTCTATTGGGCATTACTTCTTGATATTTGATCTCCTCATAATAATCGTAAAGCCGATTACCTTAAATTTATATTCTCCAGGAAGTCTTTCAGCCATCTCTTCAGCCATCTCTTTTATTTTTTCTCTATCCCTGCCACTGCCCTTTAGAGCAGATATTCTTACGGATTTATTATTCTTAAAAGCTAATATCAATGATTCAATAACTCCATCAGTCACTCCAGCCTTCCCTATTTGAAATCTCATATTTTAGCTTAATATTATAGGTTTAATAACCTTGACTAATCTGACTTAAACTACTTACAAACCCTCACACCGCCAGCAGGCAGGGCAGCAAGCAACTCTTCAGCCTTCATCTCTTCATCAGTCTCTAACTGTATTTTTGCAAGCATATCTCTTTTATCTATTTTTCCAGGACATATTTTGATTATCACATCTTTCTTACTGACGCTATTTTCAGGGACAGCTCTCAAAATATTTTTTTGTCTTGTCAAAACAAGAGATAATTCTATTTTTGCATTTTGAATTTCCCCTGAAACCCTCCATGTTCCAGTCTTCATACTTCTTTCCTTTGAGACCTGACTTGCCTTAAAAATATGCACTTCAGTCATCTTCTTCCCTTCTTTCCATGCCCTACTGAAACTCCCGCAGAATATTGCACATTCTTCAATGTCTTTTTTATTTATTTTATTTACATCCGAGATAATAACGCAAAATGGACTTCCTGGGTGAGAGGTGTGCATCACAACATATTCCTTTCCAGATTTTTTTATATTTTTAAGCAAATCATCATTTTGCCCTGCATTTTTTCCACCAACAACTAACTTCCCAGTCGAGGTAAAAAACCACTTGTATTTCTTATATTCATCCAATTCCATCAAATCACTAGAATAAGTCGGTTTTTAAGCGTTTTCTCTATGCCCATTAAGGCATTCATAAATCTTTAATGCCTCTGCCCACGAAGATACTCTTTGAATTTTCCCATGTTCTAAACCCAGATTATACGGTTTGTCAAACATAATCACATCAATACCTTTCATTGCACATTCCAATGAATTGCTGATATCATCTTCAAAAATCAAATTTATTCCATTTTCTATGCATATATCTCCCTTAGCTCTTTTTCCTCCTTCAAATCCCCTAGTATAAAAAAATTCAAATTCAATTCCAGGGATATTTCTTCTAACCCATTCTTCTGTTCTTTGTTTGTTTATTTCAGGCCGTGAAGTGATAATTGCCAGATTGTTTTTCAGTGATAGGGAACAAAGTGAATCCCTTGCCCCTTCAATAGGGGGAGTTCTATCATAATTCTCAGAATCCACAAATCTATGCCATCTAGCTATTGCTTCCTCTCTTGTACATCCCCATACATCTTCCCAAAGATATGTTGTATATTTACTTAATGGAATTTTTATTCCAGTTTCAATTTCATAGAATTCATTGACACATCTCAATGTATCTTTTACAGTATCATCAAGATCAACTCCAATCATGGCCATACAAATCCAATAAGAAAATGATTTTTAAATATTATGAAGATTAGAAAAATCCACCAGAACCTATATCAATTATGAAGAAGCTACCTCCAACATTTTCAGTTGTTTGAGTATCTTTGACATCAATAAATATCTTTTGGGTGCATTCGGCAGTTCCCTTTGGAACTTTCAACTCAATTATGGCAAATGCTGTTGCACCATCATATTCATCAAAACTTCTATCAACATTAAGAGGGGTAACAAACAATTTTTCCATATTTGTTTGTCCCAAAATTCTTGGACTTGCACAATTAGATCCTGTAGCCGTTTCAGGAGTGAGTTTATACTTCAACCTTTCCCTGTTTGTCGCAGATCCATCTTTTGTTTTTGCTCCAATAGCTATTCCAAAGGCATCTGGACTTGGAGTTATTTTAGCAGTATTATCTGCTCCAAGTTTAACAATCACATCCTTATTTGTATCTGAAAATAAAGAAGAAATCTCATTTTTTACTTTTTCATTAAGGTCATCTACACTATCTGTAGCACCAGTAAATATATTTGTAACTAGAACAATTCCAAGAATAAGCATAGTCATACCAATAACAAGAATAACAATAGTACTGACAGACATCTCCAAAGCGCCCTTTCTTTCCATTAATATCCTCCCTGAATTTGTGAAATTAGGCCAGGGTTCATATATGCAAATATAAAACTGAATATCAATATGGTGATGCTCAAAATCAATCCAGTAATACTTAATGTCTTTCCAGGTTTTGCCCAGGTATCATCACCCTTAAATCTAGATTTTAAAACAAGACCCACAATTCCAAATGCAATTCCTCCAATAGGTTGCATAATTGCAAATATCATACTCAACATTCCAAAGCTCCAGACAAGCAGACCAGAACTTCCATCCCCTTTACTAACCATTCCTATATTTGTCTTCTATCTTTTATAAATGTTTTTAATCAACACAAGAAAAACCCCTATCTGTTTCTACACAAATTTTTTAAATGGGGCGGGAGGGAATCGAACCCCCGACACCACGAGCTTCAGTCGTGTGCTCTCCCACTGAGCTACCGCCCCGCATAACATAATGAAGAAATAAATTGCTTTTAAATGTTTTCAGTTGCGTACATTGTAAAATTGGAAGTGAACAAATTAAGTTGACAATTTATCTGCCATTTCTCTGGGCAATATAAAGCAATCTTCTTCCAGTAAGATTAAACCAAGAATTAAACAAGGTAGAAACATCATATCCCCTCTTTTCTTTACCAGGGTAGATAGCATCAATGATTTTAATTTTCTCAGGCATTGCAGCAGTGGGAATAGGACTCTCTTCCATAAGAATTTCTCTCCCACTTGATGGAAATAAATTGTGGGACCTGTTTATATCACCCGATGTAAGATTGAAAATACTTAAAACATCTCTAGAGTTTCCCAATATATGCAATGCCCAATCAGAGGGAATAAGTTTTCCATTCATTCCATCTGGAACAACCAACTCGCTTTCTACACATAATAATTTATCATGCAATGGTCGTACAGAAATCCTATGGCCTTTATAGGTCAACACATCTTTCTCAACATGAGCATATTTTTCCCCAATACCCATTAATCCACGATCTCTCAAACGCGACGGGAAAGTTTCTAGGGCTTGAGGTAAACTTCCATAGGTAAATCTTGGCATAAAATCATTTATCAATAATACTTAATAAGCTTTCATATACTCAAAACAACACTTTTAATTGTTATTTAGAAGTAATGGAGAAGTGAGTCAGAGTAGGCCAGATTTTGTCGAATGCTGTTTCTCTCCTTTTCTAAAGGTTATAGAGACAGACCATGCGCGCTGATATCCGTCTATGCGAGCGGCTAAGGCTCTTGCACCGGCCAAGGTACCCGTTTCAGCAAATCCTTCAAACATGCTCCCCGCATGGATCCTTGCGATTGAAGGCTGTGTCGTTTCTGTAGCAGAGCTCGACCTCACGATCGTCTCCCTTTCAGGAGCTGGCCATTTATGGTGTCCGGACCTTCCTCAGGATTAGTGTTCATTAATCAACACTTGCTCATTCAAGAGCAAATCCCGAAATCAGCTCCCTGACTCACTTAATATAACATTTAAATTGACTTTTAAGGCTTTGCATCTCAAGGATTCAATGCATAAAACCTTTTGAGATAATATGCAAACTATTCATAGACTCAAGAATTTGTAAGGAATAACTAAAAATGTTATTGTTGAAATAAGAAATTTTAAGTCATGATTATGGAACTAAATTACTCAATGTCTCTTAAGACTTCTAATTGATAATATCAAACGCTCAACTTCATAGAACAATTTTTAAATCCTTAATTGTAATATAAAAAATGGTGAAAAAAGAAGTAAAGAAACAAGTAAGGAGAAACCCTGCCCCATTATCTCTGCCTATCTCAACCTCAATTTTTTTCATAATTGCAATGACTTTCTATTACAAACTTGACCAAAAAACAGGAGCAGGATTCGGGCTTAGAGAGATTGTTTTTTCACTAGTTATAGCAATATTGCTCTTCTTCTTTTTCATATGGCTAATAATATTAATAAGGAAAAATTCGTATCTTGGTATTGCAGTCTCATTAGGAATTGTTACATTGCTTGATTACTCAGTTTTAATGAGATTCAGGGGGCCAAACACCACAATTTTCCTATTGATCTTTTCTACATTTTATATAATCTACACTATCTATTTATTTTTTAGGATAAGAAAGGATTCTAAAAAGCAGGAATACGAATATGATGATAAAATCTAATCCTCTTTTCCTTCAACTAGGTCAGCCTCAAGTCCGGATGAATTCCTATCAAGAAGTTCAACAATTTTTCTTACGGCGGAAACTTCAATATCTCTTTCTTTTTTCGGTAGGTAAACAAACCCCTCGCATATTCTTGTGACAATACTACTAAATCTAAAATAATGATCTCCCCTCGAGGCCGAATAGATGTGAGAAAATATTCTTTTTCCTCCAGGATGAGCAGCATATTCTTCATAATCTCTAGAATCATCTATCCTACCGACACAATCTAACGAAATTTCATACCTTCCAAATTGATACGTAGGAGGACTAACTCCAATTTTCAATATTTCTTCCATAAAAAATAGCAATTTATTCAGTTTTTAAACATATGCGGTCTCAAAAACAAAAACTCGTTATGTTTCTTCTAATGTTCTCTCAATCTTTGAAGGACAAAATCATGATAATCTCTAATTCCTTTAAGAGCTTCTTGATATTCAGCGGAATCTCCTAGGCTGGCTTCTGGAAATCTTCCATCAAGATAATTTGTTAATCTAGCTATTTCTTTAGAACAATCATCAAGGGCAATTAAGGTTGATCCAATTACATTACCCTTATTAGATCGCACTTCCAATACACTAGGTTTTCCATTTCTTGAAGATTCAGACATGCACATCACGATATTTTTTTAGTTTTTAAATTTATGTTAATTATTCTTCTCTCAGTCCCTTATATCTAGGATCGTGCTTAGAAATAAACTCGTCAGCATCAACTAAAATGTCTTTTTTAAGAGCCTCTCTAATTCCTAATGGAACTGTTTCAAGAACTACTTCTTTCCAGATCCTAAGCTCTCCAACTTTTTCAACAAGTCCTTCTCCAGACCTCAATGCTTCTCTAGCATTAGCCAGCCTATTGCCTAATTCAACATAAGCTTGGATATATCCAGCAACTTCTTCACTTGTTCTAGCATATTTTACAGAACTCATACAAAATTCACTCCTTCAAGATATATAAGCATTATTGGGATATAAAAATATTATTAATCTCTTTATAAAAAATAAAAAAACAAATCAACAAGTAGGCAGACATAACGAGTTTAGCGTCTTAGGAATGATATTTATTGTTTTGTAGCTTTTAGTGGTTGCATGCTTAAAACCTCGCCGAAGCTCGGTTCTTACACACCAACTCTATCAACGCGATCTTCTTTCGCGGCCTATGTTGTCTCGTCTTACGGATGGCTTCGTGCTTAGATGCTTTCAGCACTTATCCACACAATGCGTAGCTGCGCGGCCTGCTCGTAACAACCGCTCACCAGAGGCATCCAAGTCCGGTTCCTCTCGTACTACGGACTCGTTCCATTCAGACAACAACGCGCCTAGTAGATATTATACAAACTGTCTCACGTACATTACCCAATACTTTCGTAAAGGTGTGGACTATACCATCATCCTTCTCAATTAAGAGTTAGGAGATCGGCGTATTACCTACTCATTATATGAGTAAGTCCAGATTTTATCAACATTTGACGGATGTCTATCTCTTATGAGAAAATCTAAGTCTCTACGGGGATGAATGTTCATCTTCCCTCGGTATTGCCTTATCTGTTTCCAAACTTAGGTTTCACCGATATGAGCCGATTTTATTTTTCATAGCATCTCTGCTATGCAACGCCGTGTATTTTGATAGTTGCGTTTTGATACAAGATCGCTAGTTTAATTTTGACGTTCTTAACCCAGCTAACGATCCCTTTTAATGCGTGAACTCCGACACCCTTGGCTGCTTGTGCACAGCCAGGATAGGAAGAGCCGACAGCGATGTACCAAACCGCGCCGTCAATATGGACTATCGGGCGCGACAAGCCTGTTATCCTTGGAGTACCTTTTCTGTCACACACGAGCCCTATTAAAAAGCTACGTGGGGTCGCTAGGCCCGACTTTCATCTCTGCATCCCTTGCTTTTCAGAATACAGTTAGACAAGCTTTTGCCCTCGCACTCTACTCCAGATTTCCAACCTGGATGAGCTTGTCTTTGGGCCCTACAGATATCTTTTCTGCAGGGTGCCGCCCCAGCCAAACTACCCGCCTGCTGCTGTCCCTTCTAACGAAAGTAAGCAATTCCAAGAACGATGAGTGGTATTACAAGGTTGCTCCGCCAACTCCTGAAAGTTGGCATCGACGCTCCCACTTATACTATGCACCCTCCTCGAAATCACAACAACAAGTTGTAGTAAAGGTTCACAAGGTCTTCACTTCCCACTAGGCGACGATGGCATTTTCACCATCAAGTGTGTTCAGAAGGACCTGGTTAGGGACAGTAACTACCTCGTTAAACCATTCATGCACGTCGCCATTCAGACGACAAGGCATTACGCTCATTCTGTTATTCTGTGATTTTTATTTTGAGCAATCACAACTCTTTACATCGCTGTAAAGCTCGGACTATATCTTGACAATAAAAATTGTCTCGAGCATGTAGTCTCTGAGGATACTTCTTAAAAAGAAGTCTTTCCTGCTGATTGTCCGCAATTTTGGATTGTCACTGTCCTAAGACTAGTACCAAAATATTCTCGGATGTTCCAGCATATAGCTCGATTTTCTCTATTTAGTTTAACTTCGACATTGATTGTTTATCTCCTATTCTATGAAGCCTAGAGCATTCATTTCTGAATGTAAGGCAACGTTTTCACCTTAAGAGCCTCATAGTTAGGCCCGCCGTTTAATGGGTCTTAGCTCCCTTGAAAAGGAGTTTGAAACACCACCACTGGGCAGGTTTCACTGGTTATACTAGTCCTTTCGGATTTGCAACCAGCTACGTTTTTGATAAACAGTCGGGCAGTCCTTGTCACTGCGATCTACGATCGCATTCTTGCGAAACGATCATAGACACCCCACATACCGAAGATACGGGGCTAACTTGCCGAGTTCCCTTAACCAGTTTTTCCTTGCACGCCTTAGCCTTCTAAGCTAGAGCACCAGTGTCGGTTCTGGGTACGGCTAACTATTTTCTATACACAAACTTTTCATGGGCTCCAGGAATCAATAGATTTCTCCCGTAATATTCTTCTGCTTCTTATCATTACGATCCACAGACTTCTATTACGAGGCACCCTCTCGGATACCCACCTATCCCGAAGCGGATTCGTGCACTAAACGAAAATAACTAGTTCCGGAATATTAACCGGATGTCCATTCGCCATACTCAGTTAAGATATGGCTTAGGTGCCGACTAACCCGTGGATGAACGACATTGCCACGGAAACCTTGCTCTTTCGGCGCTGCCCGTTTTCAGGGCAATCTGATCTTACTCTCACCAAGATTCTCATTGGATCCCGCTCCACCCTCTCTTTCGAGAAAGCTTCTGTGCAGAATCCACGCCTGCCTACCAGAACGCTCATAATGAGCGCCTCCGGAGTATCGGTAATATGCTTAGCCCCGTCCATTTTCCCCGCCAAAAACCTCGATGGGTGAGCTGTTACGCTTTCTTTAAATGATGGCTGCTTCTGGGCCTACATCCCCACTGTTTCAGGTTCTCGACAAAGTTTGTTACACTTAGCATATATTTAGGGACCTTAACTCCGGTCTCCGTTGTTCCGGTCTTCGAACAGTACCTTACGCACTGCCCGCCACTCCTGGCATACGCAGCTGACAAGTTCAGAGTTGGAATGGGTTCCGTAATCTTTCGATCCTGCAAACCCTATCCGTACTTTACCTCGCCAGCAAACTATCCAGGGCTATACTGAGGCATATTTCGACAGGAACCAGCCATCGCCAGATTAGATTGGCTTTTCACCCCTATTCGCAGATCATACAAGTACATGCACATAACACTGCTTCGGCCCTCCATTCTCCTTTCGGAAAACTTCAGCCTGTCCACGAATAGATCATCTGGCTTCGGGTCTTATCCACGTGACTTATGCAGTTTCCTACTCGCTTTCGCTATGGCTTCAATTTAACCTCGCCACGTAGATAAACTCCTTGGCCCATTTTTCCAAACGTACGTTACAACACCGTAATGCCGTAACCATCGTGTAACTAGTAGATTTCAAGTCTTTTCACACTCGTCTAAGAGTACTTTTCAGCTTTCCCTCGCGGTACTAAGTTCACTATCGGACTTGAATTAATATTTAGGGTTGGCTGTTAATCCAGCCGTATTCGAACCTCCAATCTAGGAGGCCCTACTCTTTCGAGCAGCGACATATTATCTTCAGGTACGGGGCTATCACCCTCTAAGGCACGTCATTCCAGACTATTTTCCTTCGATAACTTAGCCACTTTGCTCACCACATCTCTACCTTCTTTTCAAAAGGAGATTCGGTTTGCCCTATTCCCTTTTCGCTCGCTGCTATTGGGGGAATCTCAATTGATTTCTTTTCCTACCGGTACTAAGATGTTTCAATTCCCGGCGTATGCTTGCCTCTCGGCATTCTCCTAAGAGAACGTTATCGCATTCGGAGATCTCGGGTTCAATGCTCGCATGCAGCTCGCCCGAGCTTATCGCAGCTTGCCACGTCCTTCGTCACAATTCAAACCAAGCTATCCATCTACTAGCTCAAGAAATAAGATCATTTCTAAAACACACAAGTAATTCGCTAGTGTCTGCCTACTTGTGTCATTGAACATAATGTCTCGACATGACAAAATACCGTCGGTAAGTCGCCATTCATTTGATTTTTGCTTCTTTTCTGAAGTTCACTAAAGTGAATATGATTTACGATTTTATAACTCCAAATTTTGTTCGTTAATTTTTATGATATCGTTGGCTTTTAAATGTTTTGCTAGCCAAACCATCTATTCCAAATAATATCATTATCAGACGGGTTATATGACCCTTTTTGAGGCAATAATGCAGAACTTCCAGGTCTTGGAAAACCAGATATAGCCATTATTATACGGCTATCATAACAAATCCCCCTAGTCTCATGACTATCCGCAGAGTGTTCATTATTTTCAGAATTCAAATTTAAACTTCTTAATAATCCTCCAATCGTCTCTTCAATCCCTTCTTCCCAAGTTTCATATATTGTCATTTTTAAAAATGGACCCACCGCGAATACTTCAATCTTATAAAAGTTGAAGTTGCCAAAGAGCTTTCTCTTTAAGCACTCGATTCGCGCTTAAATGGACCCACCGCGAATCGAACGCGGGACCCCCCGGTGCAAGCGGGGCGTTTTACCACTAGACTATGGGCCCTTATCATTTCTTATCATAATCTTGCTTTTTAATGTTTTCGTAAGAATAATTTCATTTAGTATAATCGAACTCTCCAGTTATGTATAATCCCCCTTCAGAATTATAACCTTCAATTGTAAATCTCCTAAAATTTCTTTCAGAGATGGAAGCTTTATCAATTCACCTTCAAAAATAGACTGCATACTCTCCAAAAACGTTTCTATATTATGTGGTTGCGTACTCCACATTCCTAGACTAGGTATTGCAACTTCTCGTATATATCTTTCGTCCCCGATAGTAATTGTTCCATTATACGGACTTTTAATAAAACTCACTCTTGTCATACATTTTCCAGATATTTTCCCCATCAAAATTTAGTTTCCAAAAGAACTTTTAAATGTATGTCTAAGAATTACTCTCCAGAAATCTGCTCTCGTGTATATGGGCCACCGGGCGAAAGTTCTGTCCCACCTTCCCTAGTTATATCTTTTTTAGGATCTTTTATAACATGTCCTTGGCCTTCAACAAGATTTCTTAATTCCGCAACATCATTCGCAGAATAATGTAGTACTCTTGAAGTTCCATGCACAGAATCTTCAGAATCCAAATCTGGTTTCCAGACACTAACTCTATATAACGAATTAGGTAATTCTACCGATCTTTCACTAAAACACCCTTTTGTAGGATATGGATTAATTGTCATTTTATTAAAATTGTTAAAAATGTTAACGGTATGCGAAACATAAGCTGTACTTATGCTAATTTTTTAGGAGGTGATCCATCCGCAGGTTCCCCTACGGATACCTTGTGACGACTTAACCTACCTTGTCTAACAAAGATTCGTACCTGACGGTCCTCGTCAATGCTAAACTCGGTTGGTTTGACGGGCGGTGTGTGCAAGGAGCAGTGACTTATTCACCGTTCGCTGATAACGAACGATTACTACGAATTCCAGCGTCATGAGGGTGAGTTGCAACCCTCAATCTGAACTAAGCTGCAGTTTATGAGATTGGCTTCACCTTTCGGTGTCGCATCCCTTTGAATGCAGCATTGCCGCGCGCGTGTAGCCCAGGGCATTCGGGACGTACTCACCTAACGTAGCCCGCACCTTCCTCCGTGTTACCACGGCAGTCTGCATATTGTACACGTAGTAAATATGCACACGGGTCTCGCCTGTTACCAGATTTAACTGGTCACCTCACGGCACAGGCTGACGTCGGCCATGCATCTCCTCTCAGCGTGTCAGGTAAGCCCTTCAGACTGACCTTCATCCTGCTGTCGGTCCTGGTGAGGTTCACGGTGTAGAATCTAATTGAACCGCACGCGTCACTCGTTGTTTACTCCCCCGCCAATTCCTTTAAGTTTCGGCCTTGCGACTATACTTCCCAGGTAGCACACTCTACGGCTTCCCTACAGCACCGAAACCTCTCGAAGAGGCTCCGATGTTTAGTGTGCAGTGTTTACTGCTAGGACTACACGGGTATCTAATCCGTTTTGCGCCCCTAGCCTTCATCCCTTACTGTCAGATCCGTTCTCGTAAGATGCCTTCGCTATTGTTAGTCCAGTCAGGATCAACGCATTTTACCGCTACCCCGACCGTACTTCTTACGTCTCCCGGTCTCTAGCTATGTAGTATCTCTTGCTCTTCGACCCTTGAGAGGCCGGATTTCACAAGAGACTTGCGTAGCGAGCTACGGATGTTTTAGACCCAATAAAAGCGATTGCGACTTGGACCGCTGGTATTACCGCGGCGGCTGGCACCAGTCTTGCCCAGTCCTTATTCGTGAGACTTTTTACATCTCACAAAAGCTTTTCCTATATGGAAAAGCACTCTGGCTTGCTCTGTCATACTTTCGTACATTGCAGAAGTTTCCCGACTGCTGCACCCCGTAGGGCTGGGAATAGTGTCTCAGATTCCCTCTCGAGGCTTCTCCGCTAAGAGCCCCTACTGATCAACGGCTTGGTGGGCCATTACCCCGCCAACAACCTAATCAGCCGCAGCCCCATCCTAACACAAAATTTCAAGAACAACACATTCCAGTAGAAGTCCTCTATTCGTTATTAACCTCAGTTTCCCGAGGATATCACAAGCATTAGGGCAGGTTAGCTACGTGTTACTGAGCAGTCCGCTTTCCACTTCAAAGAAGCAGAAAAACTTGCATGTCTAATTGCAAACCAGATAGCCGCAATCTCCAGCAGGATAAACTGGATTTATTTGAAAATTATAAAAATAATTTACGACACACGCCTCCACATATTAAATTGGCATAAGTTATACAACTAATTGCTTCGCATACCTCATACCTTAACGTGCGAATGTCGAGAGGTCAACCTCTTCGACGATAACATTAAGGCACTCACATTAGTTAACATCTTAACATTCATTTAGGAAATGAGGAGTTTATAAAGATTTCGGGGAGTTTTTTAGATAACTTAAATTCCAATGCATTTTCCACTCACTAAGAACTTCTAAAATCACTGCATTTTTGAGAGTTATTCTTGGTTATTTAAAATTTTATATTAACTGGAAATCACATAAATTCCGAAGCTCTCTCCTTCTGGTCTCTTCAATGTAACTCCTTCATATTCAACAGAATCAGTATCCCAGAATGAGACAAGCACATAAGTATTCCCCCCAGATCTTCTTGCACTTATCCAAGCACTATCACCTTTACTGATACTTTCAGTCTCGGTAGGTACAGCCCCCTCAGGTACAAGATTAATAAAACTCACAAAAGCATTCTGGATAGGATACATGCTTTCAATATTAGATGGCTCGTCGTCTCCAGCATTCCATGCAATAAAACTCTCCGCTCCACTCATCAAAAAATGCAAATGAGATTCCCATATCTGTTGATCAGTAAACTCTGGAAAATTAACATTTGTTCCAGGACAATCTTGATATCTTATAGCATTTGCTGGCTTTACCCAAGGAATTATCTGATGGCTTCTAAAATAATTATTCCTTTGAATTATCTTGACAGTGTTTATTTCAAGAACCATTATTTCTTTAACACTCAGCATATTAAGTTCTTGATTGCAGAAATATAACGCCGGACTAAATGCATTTGCTGCATTCTCTTCAACATTTGGAGGAATAGCCAGACCCCTATTATTATAAAATGGATCTTCTTTAGGATAGAGCGCATAGTTATATTGAGAAAATATTACATCAGAGTAATGATTCTTTGTAGGTATAAAGAACATGTCTCTTGTCATTCTATCCCATTCCCCATTAAGAATGCGAGTTATATTATATCTCTTAGAATAGTCTGCATTGTTACTCCAAGCACTAAAATCAAATGTTACTCCTCTGTTTATCTTAGCTTGCACAAATCTAGGATCTGAATCTGTGGCCTGTTCTATCAAGACAGGAACATTAGTTGCATCATCTCCTGAATCCGCAGTGTTATTATCAAAAGAGCAAACAGCAGGAGAGTAAATCCCAAACCACTGATATTTACAAGTCCATCCATCTCCATATTTGATAAAATGTCTCCCCCCATAGGATTCCCAATCTAGAATGAAGTGATCTATCTTGAATCCATTTGGTGCTCCATTATCTATTCTACTTAATTCTCTCTCCACCCACGCAGAAGTTTGTGCAGGACCTTCTGTCGCAAATGGGCTTTCCCAATTATTCTCTTCAAATCCATTTGAAGAATCATATTCTCCATTTACACTAGAATTATAATCACTAGGATTGGATTGCCATGGATGTGGGAACTTGAACATAAAAAAACACACATCCTGCCCAGCATTATAATTTTCATAAAGATCTTGTATTACAATATCTGCCATGGGAGTATTAATAGCATCTTTAGAATAAATATCAAAATATCTATCATTGCCATATGCATTAGGCCTTCCTGAAAAAACCATTCTGCAAAAATGATAATCCTTTAGTTGTTCAAATTGAATCCCTACTTCAGAATTCCATAATGGGATCATTGGTCTTTCACTTTCTTTCATCTTTTTTATATAATTTGTATTTTGCGGAACAACATCTAAATTTATTGTATCAGTTATCTTTTTCCCATTTTCAAAAACATTCACCTCAAAAACATTCACCCCCGTCTTTAATGGAGTGTAATAAATATAATCAGTATTTTGTCTTGAATAACTCTTATCCCCTATTTTAATCTCAACAGAATCATATGCCTTTTCAAAATTGAAAAGTATAGGATGACCGATTCTTGGAAAAGAATCTGTATATTCAAGAACAACATTAAATCCTCCACTTTCATCATTGTCCAATTCACTTTCGCAATCAGGATCATCCATGTCAATCAATCCATCTCCATCATTGTCTAATCCATCAGAACATTGTGTTCCCCTCAAACTGCTCTCACTATCATCTCCCCATGAACTACAATCAGGATCAAAACCATCTATCAATCCATCTCCATCATTGTCTAATCCATCAGAACACTGATATGCTCTAGGACTATTATTCTCATCCACATCTCGAATATAACCGCATCCAGGGTCATCCATATCAATCCACCCATCTCCATCATTATCCAATCCATCATTACAAGCTTCAGAAGACTTTTCAACAATTTCTATAACATTACTCTGTACGCTATTATTTTTTGTTCCTGCAACAAAATAATAGCTTCCAGCCTCTCCATTCCAAAGTCCAATAGAAATTCCATTAAGAAACCCGTTCATCCCAATTTTTCTTATTATCTTTCCATCTAATGAATACACTTCAAAAGTAACCTCTCCAGTGCAGTTCTCTCCCTGCACAACAAGATTAACATTTCTCTTCTCTTGTGCTTCACTCACAATTTTGTCATTAAGAGCCCAATAAGCTTGTATCAATGTACAACCCTCATCAAGACCTGCACCGACATTTTCCCCTTCTACATTTATGATTTTTTCAAAAATAATTGGTGCCACAACAGTAGAAAATATCCCCGCACCAACTAATCCAATTCCTATACTTAAAAGCACAGCAGCAAAAGTAACTCTTCCCTCTTTATTCATTGCAAACTTAACAACAATCCCTTATTTAGATTTTATGCAGGTATCTGAGCTTCAGCCCAATTCTCTATAAATTTCTCTATTCCAGGAACTTCAATATTCAGATTTCTTTTTTCTACATACAGTTTAGCAAGCAAATATAAGATTATTCCAATACTTTTACCGCTTTTATTATTTCCGATGACAAACTTATCTATTCCCTTAGTAAAATTATTTGTATCACATACACTCATGACATTAATCTTAATCTTATTTGCATCATTAAGTGCATTTTTGTCAAGCCAGGGATCACAGATAAGAATAAGGTCTGTTTCAAAAAAATTCTCAAGATTGGGGTTTGTTAAACTTCCTGCAGGGTATTTCTTGGTGAATGTTTTTACACCGAGAGTCTCTCCAAATAACCGAGTTGCACGCCATCCAGCTTCTCTCTTACAGACAACAACTATATCCTCAGGAGCAAATTTAGAGAGATATTCAGCACCATCCCTTAACATATCATCTATAAGGTTCGTGTTGAAAACAGCAAGTCCATCGGCCCTTCTTTTGTATACATATTTTCTCATATCTGGAGTGATTACTCTTGTTCCGAGATGTATGGAAGCCTTAAGATAATCCTCTATTGGTACAAGCAAGTCTTTCTTGTCCTCACTTTCTCCTTTTACCTCACTTTTAATATCAATCTTCTTCTCAACACCTACCTTCTTTTCCAAGGCCTTGGCTTTTTCTTTCAATTCTTCCAGTTTAGATTTTACAGGAACCTTTTTTTCTATTTCTTTCTCTTCAGTCTTTTCTGTTTTCTTTTTGTTAGTTTTCTTGCCAGTCATAGTTTTCTTAACTTTTTCAGTTATTTCCTTAACAACTTCTGCAGTGTCTTCTATAACTTCTTCAACAGCGTCAACTGCTCTTTCAACAACATTTTCTTCTTTCTTTTTTGCCATTATTAACCAAATATAAGTAGCGCAGGGGTTAATCAGAGCGACTTATTGATATTGCGTTTCCGTACCTGCTAACTTATTCTTCTTAGAAAAATGAGCTTTTTAAATCTGTCTATCCAGGGGTTAACCAGAAATTAGAGAGTTTTCATTGAGTGATGACCTTAACGACAGTTGGAGAAGTGAGAAGAGAGTTTGGAGGAATATTACCTCCCAATTTGAGATATTTAGATAGCCATGTTGGTACAGAGTCAGCAATTGGTGAAGATTTAGGGGTTGCATGTCTAAGAAAACAAATTGATTATTCTTTGAATGTAAGAGACACTTATCTAGTTCGCTTAAGGAATCCTCCTGCAAACCCCGAAGAAGCGGTAGGTTTAAGGACTGCTGCAAGAGATTATGGAATTGCAGTTTAGGAACTTTTAATAGATAGAGTTTAAAAGTAAGCAAATCCCATAGAAGTATGGCAAAATCATATAATCCTTTAAAATCTTGGATGGCTTGGATAGGTTTCGTTTTGGGATTAATTGTTTTAGCCTTTTCCTTTGTAAGTCTATATTATCTTATTTTCCTCCCGATAGAGGTTATTGCTATTCCAGCACTGATTCTGCTTTCTCTAGGAGCCTCCCTTTCATTAATTCTTCTACCAGTTATTTTATTTTTTGTTGGATATGGGATACACCTTGCTTTTAACTCAAGTAAAAAACTGGGGTGGATTATTTTAATAGCATATATTATAGCCTCTACAATTGGAACGATAATATATAATCGAATATTCGTGGGACCCCTATTTTAATAGCATATATTATAGCCTCTACAATTGGAACGATAATATATAATCGAATATTCGTGGGACCCCTATTTTAATAGCATATATTATAGCCTCTACAATTGGAACGATAATATTTAATCATATTAATACTCTTTCTGAATCTTTTTCTATTGGTTCAAGGTTAAAACTACATGAAAAATCTTTTTTGAATGAAAAAGAATTAAGAGTTAATGAAGAAGGTTTTTTTGAAGAAATAACAATAAGACCCCCAACAACAAAAAAGATATTATTTTTAATACATCATTTTACAAAATTAGATATTAAGAAATTTAAACAAAGCAAAATGTGGAAAGACCTTAAATCATTTGAAGATTTAAGAAATAAAATAATACATTACAAAGAAAAAAATAACATAACAATAACTCTTAAAAAATCAAAAGAATGTAGAGATTTGATAAATGAGGTAATTAAATTTTTGTCCAAAAAATTAAAATAAAATGAAAAAATTTGAGGGTATTAAAGAGGATAAATCATGGGCTTTTGAAGATTCAAGTCGCAAAGATACCCCTTATGCAAGTCATGGCTATCATAGATACCCTGCAAAATTTATCCCTCAATTAGCAAGAAGATGTATTTTAGAAAATTCTAATGAGGGAGATTTGGTTATAGATACTTTTTGCGGTTGCGGAACGACTATTGTAGAATCTTTAATTTATGGAAGAAAAGGAATTGGAACAGATATTAACCCCGTTGCTGTTTTGATAAGCAAGACAAAGATAACTCCGATTGAACCAGACAAACTAAATAAAGCAAAAGAAAAGTTATTTGATTTGATAGAAAATGAAGAAGAAATAAAAGACAGAGAATTTAACGAGAGAATAATCTATTGGTTTCCTGATAAAAAAATAAGACTAACTTTATTTAAAATTCTAAAAAATATTAAATCATTAAGGGGAGAAGAATTAATTAATTTCTTTCTCTGTGGATTTTCTCAAATATTAAAAAATTGTTCTATATGGTTAGCAAAAAGCAATAAGCCAACAAGAGATTTTAATAAAAAACAACAAGACCCGATTAAAACATTTAAGCGACAGATAAATAGCATGATAAGGGGAAATTTAGAACTTTATAATCTAACTCTGGGAAAATTGATAAAAGAAAATAAAATTGTTTTAAGCGACGCCAGAAAAATACCAACAGCAGACAACAGCGTTAAAATGGTTGTTACATCTCCGCCCTATGTTACTTCTTACGAGTATGCAGATTTACACCAATTAACAGCATTATGGTTTGAATACACAAATAATGTAGAATTATTAGAAAAAATAGCTGGCACATATGTTAAGGAACTATTCAAGGGTAAAGAAAGGTTTGAAGAGTCAGGTTCTTGGGAACAAGTCTTGTGAGATTATCTTTTTCATTTATTAGAAACCTTCCTTTCTATCTCACACATTCTTTTCAATTTGCTTTCTCTCCATTTGGTAGAGACTCCTGTTTTGATAAAATCAGCCCCAAAAGCAAAAGCATAATCTGCAAGAGCATTGTCCATTGTTTCTCCAGATCGATGTGACATCACTGTTTTTACTCCATTCTTCTTGCAAAATTTAAACAATTCAGAAATCTCAAGGAGAGAGCCATTTTGATTTGGTTTGATTATCATGGCATTTATAGATTTCATTTTCAATGCCTTCTTTGTTCTGCTTAGGTGACTTGCAGTAAGGTCGTCACCAACGACAAGCCCCTCTTTTTTTACCATGCTAAACCCTGAAAAATCTTCTTCATCAAGTGGATCTTCAAGATAGAACACACCAAATTTTTCAATAAGGGAATTGATATAATCTATTTGATGCCTTCTAGAAAGAACTCTTTTTCCATAAGAGTATTTTCCATTTTTGAAAAAACTTGAAGATGCAACATCTATCCCAATTTGTACATCATCAATCCCTTCTAATATTCCAAGGACTTGTTCATTATAAAGTGAGGTTTCCCATGCTCCTTCATCATTCTTCTTTTTTGATTTGATTATCTTTTTAATCTCTTTATGAGCAGACTGCATTATCTTAAATTTTTTTTTGAAAGTTTTGCCTTCAGGAATAAGTAAGAATTCCTGAAATTCAGGCCTGTCTTTATTTGAACTATGTAATCCTCCCCCAATAACATTCCCTACAGGGGTTGGGAATTTTTTTGCTTTTTCATTTACAACTTGCCAAAGTTCCTTTCTCTCTTCTTTTGCCAGTGCCTTTAAGATAGCAGACTCAAATGCAAAAAGAGCATTAGCTCCAAATTCTTTTGCATCTTTCAGTCCAGCTTTCTTCACTATAAATTTTTCAATTTTTTTAAGATCGTCAAATGCAGAGACTTCTATTAATTCATTCCAAGAATTAAGAAATTTAAGATTCCATTCAATATTTTTATGATATGGCTTGCTTTCATATTTTCCGGTAGATTTTCCTGAAGGGGAACTTGCCTTGCATCCATTGACAGAAACCTCAATAGTAGTTTCATTCCTAGAATCCTTGATAGCCCAAGCCTTCACACTCTTTATGATCATGCTCCTAGAAAGTTTTTAGAATTAATAAACTTATCAATCTTCTTCTTCAGACCCATCGCCACCGAAATCTTCAATATCATCTTCTTGGGCAAAGCCCATTTCTTCAGCCTTTTCAGTTATTTCGCTCTCAACTTCCTTTTCCTTAGCAATAATTTTTGCATCGTCAATCTTATCTTCTTTCACTATCGGAAGTTTAACTTCTCTTTTCTTAGGAATTGGCCTATGCACAGTTATAGGTAATGCACCTGCTTCAAATTCTTTATCTGCAATTTTGATAGGATCATAATTTATTTCTTCAAGTTCCTTCTCAGAGAGGTTAATTAATAATGGGGCATCCATTGATATTTGCAGGGCTCTTGCTCCAATAATCCTCGCAACCTCATATCTTGTATATTCCTGCTTTATCATATTCATACTCGTTTTAGAAGCTTATTAAGCTTTTTGATTTTCATCAAGTTTAGTTCTCAAGGTCTTTACTATTTCTTCATGTTTCTCTGGAAGCATCTTTGAAATTGTCTCAAGCTCATCTCTTGTAAATGGGACTTTCATTCCCTTCTGACATGAATTTACCATATATTGGCCTTTCCAGTAAGAAACTCCAAATGTAACCTTAGCTTCGCATGCTTCCTCTTCTTCTCTTGTTGGATGGAGGATAATTGAATCCCTCAATTTGAAGAACGTGAAAGACAAAGGAATAACTTCTTCTGCAAGTGGAAGTCTTTCTTCAGTCTTTTTGTCAAAGTCAACTTTTCCATTTTCATGTAATCCTGGGAACTTAGCATTTCTTAGTGCAGCAACAGACGCAATACTAGCAGCATCTATCAATGCTCCATCATCATTAATTGGATAGATATCAACTATTACCGTCCAAACATTTTTGCCTTCTTCTATGACAAGTTTTTTCAGATCTATAAACCCACTTTCTCTAAGCATCCTATCAATAAGTCTTGGCATTTCAATAGCATCAAATTTAGGAGGCCCTGATTCAAATCTTGGTGAAGCCAAAGGTAGAAGATCTCCAGAGACCATTAGATTTCCAGCATTAGGGGAATCAGGATAAGGTTCTCCAGTTTGCAATTTGATTCCAACAACAACTTCTGTTTTTCCAAGCTTTACTCTAGCACTTCCTTCTGCCTTATTAGAAACTCCATATTCAACCTGAAAATCCTTTAAATCAAAATTCTTTCTTCCATCAAATCTCTTGTTCTCAGCAAATAATTTAACAAGATATTCCTTTGTTAAGTTTGAAACATTCATTGCACTCATTTTATTTATTACCTCCGATGGATTCCTTCAGAGCAGCTTTCTGCAATTCATATATCTTTTCACAGGCCTTTGTTGCCATATCCAGAGCTTTTGGAATAAGATCTGGTTGTATTTTTCCATCAAGCTGTAAAAGTGTAAATTCGTCTTTTGTTGAGACCTTTGCAAGTGGAAAATCAGTTGCACCCTCGCCCTCTCTAAAATCTTCTTCTTCTTTATCAACATCAACAATCAATTCCTTATCGATTTTGCCAACAGCCACAGCAGTAACTAAATCTTTCATAGGAAGCCCTGCATGTGCAAGGGCCATTGCAGCAGCGTTAATTCCAGCAACCCTTGTACTAGCATCTGCTTGAAGAATATATATTTCAACATCAACAACAGTATTTGGAAATTCTTCAAGATTAAGCACTGGAGCTAATGCCCATTCAGTAACTTTTGAGATTTCCTTGCTTCTTCTAGATGGGCCAGGTTTCTTTCTATCAGCAACAGAGAAACTAAGAAGGTCATAATTCACTCTCAAAATTCCTGTAGCTGGATTCTGCATATGTTGTGGATGCAATGTCCTTGGTCCATAGACTGCGGCTATTGCAATAGTTTTTCCAAATGAAAACATTGCGCTTCCATCAGCATTAGGAATTATTCCAACTTTAGCAACCATAGGCCTCATTTCATCAGCAGCTCTTCCATCATGTCTTTTTACCATATTAATTATCTTTGAACCAAGCTTCCATATGCTCAGTCAGTCCTCCAACATTTACTTTATCAGCTATATACTCAATTGCCTTTCTAGCTCTTAATTCTTGATCTATAGATTCTCCCTTAATCCATATCCATCCATTCTGTCCAACTGTAATATTACATCCTGTATCTTCTTTTATCAATGTTATCATGCTTCCTTCTCTTCCAATAACTCTTGGGACCCTGCTTGGCTGAATTCTGAAAATGAAACCACCTTCAACCTTTCCAAGTCCTCGTCCTTTCATAGCAAGATCAATCCCCCTTCCCTTTATAGACCATATTTTTGCAGAAACAATATCTCCTATAGCAAGGAATTGGCTCATTTCATGCTGGTTAATGTATCTTGGAACTTCTGCTACAGGTAAAAATGCAGACGAAGCAGCATCAATATCTAAAAGCCATCCATTGTGCAAAACATCAGTAATTCTTCCTAAAATAACATTATTCCTTCTTGGTACATAGCTCCCAGTGACAGATATGATTTTTACAACTCTTCCTATCTGTTCAGCCAAACCAAACTTACTAGCAACAATATTATCACCCTCTCTTCTAACACCTTCACCTGGAAGGTAATCATCACCAGAAACAATAATCTCTCCAGGTATAACTATTTCCCTTTTAGTCTCAGGAATAGCCTCACTGGTTTCTTGTACTTCACTAATCTCGTTTTCCATTTAATCTTAATAATACATTTTAAGGGGTAATCGTAATCAAGGTCCCTAGTGTATTCTTTATTGAATTCTAAAGAAATATTGACTTTTTAAATGTTTCCCGAATTATCAAAATCCAGATATACTCACTTTTTCAGGAGCTCTTTAATAAGTCTGGTTCTAGTCTGGACCCACTCCTCTTTCATCAAACCATATGTATTTGCATCATGCACTTTTCCTGTTGCCTTGGAGACGGTTGTTTTCCTTAGTAGCCCTTCTTTTTTGAACCCAAGTTTTTTAGACATCCCATTCGACGATATATTTTCAACAAAAGCTTCTGTTTCTATCTTTTTCAACCCAATCTTGTTGAAAGCAAAATCCAATACCGGAATTTTTGCCTCAGTCATATAACCCTTTCTCCAATATTTTTTATTTAGCCATGAGCCAGTCGTAGCCTTTTTATCTTTCATATCTATATTATGTATTGAAGTCACACCAATAATCTTTCTTTCTGATTTAAGTTCGATAAAAAATGTAATGTCTTTCTTATCTTTCTTTTTCCATTTTTTAATCGTTCCCTTTATCCATTTTTGGGCATCTTTTTTAGTATATGGGTGAGGAACAAGAGAAAGATTCTTGCTGACCTCTATATTCCCAGCTCCCTCAACTATATCTTTCCAATCACTTTTTTTAGGCGGACGTAGGATAAGTCTTTTTGTCTCAAGAATCATGTTTCTACTCTTTTATTTCTTCACTCTGTAAGGCTCCATGTGTCACAGAATTCAATTTTTCAAAGAAATCCATTTGCATACCTGCTGGAATGTTTATCACAACTTGTAAATCTCCATTAGACAACCATTCTTCTTTTTCTTTATAATCTCCAACAAGCCCATAAGCCTGTCCCGTAAATCTTGCAGGGATCGTCAATCTCAATTTTTTAGTCTCAATCCTGATAGGTATCACTTCTTTCAGCCTGTGAACAAGAGCCTGCATTTGGACTTCAACAGGCTTATTGTCAAAGCTATAATGCGCCTCATCTACAGCCCTTCTTATTCTCTCTTCAGTATATGGCCTGCCATGCTGGTCCACTGCATTTCTCAGTATAAGGTTGATTACTTGTTTGACCTTTGCTTCCCTTTCAGCATCTCTAAATTCCTGTGGCTTTTGCACTTCCCCTTTGATTATTATCTCTTTAGCAATCTCATACAAGTCTGTAGTCCCAAATGCATCCATTAAATCACTATTAGAAGGCGCCGTTCCTTTATTGACATCTTTATAAATTCCATTTGAATTAAGAGCCTTGGTGATATCTCCCTCGCCCTTTCTCACTTTCATTGCTTCATCAAAATCCACGGAAATCTCAAAATGATTACCCTTAGCTTTTATTCTCGCAACAACTATTGTCATGTTTTACTCAACAATAATGATTTTATAAATTTAATGTCAAATTACTTTTTCCTATGGATATTATAATCCATGAATTCCCTAAAGAAATCCTTTGATTCTTTATCTATCTTAAGTTCATGAAGTATCCTCTTTGCATCTGCATCAAGAGAATCAATTCTTCTAGAGGTCTCATCTAAAATTTTATTCTTCTCAATAAGTCCTCTAACATAATTCACTTCTTCTTTACCAATCTCTTTTTTTCCAAAAATATTCTCCAGTTCCTCTTTTTCTTTATCAGAAGCACTTTCAAATAGAAGAAGTCTAAACAGAGTTTTCTTGTTCTCAGCAATATCTGATCCAACAGGCTTTCCTATTTCCTCTTCATCTCCAAATATTCCAAGTTCGTCATCTTTTATTTGAAATATTATTCCAATTTTTCCACCAAGTTCATCAATAAGGTTTATTGTCTCATCATCTGCTCCAGCTAAAATAGCCCCAGCCATCATCGGCACAGAATAGGTGTATTTTGCAGTTTTATACTGATAAACATTCATTATCCTTTCTTCTTCAGGATCCTTCTTTGTAAATCCCAGATAAACATCGTCCATTTCAGCAAGACCAGTCCAATCAAGTCCATCAGAGAAAAGACTTATCACTCTTTTTTTCTTATCACTCTCAACATTCAAATTTCCTAATATCCCAAAAACATGCGCTATGCATATATCTCCTGCACAAATTGCCATGCTGTATCCAAAATGTCTTGACTCTGGAAATACTTCCTTTTTTCCTATATCCTCATATTGTGAAAAGATTGTTTTTTTGCCTCTTCTCAATTCGTCCTTGTCAATTACATCATCATGGATGAGCAAAGCAGAATGAAGAAGTTCGATAGCACTTGCAACCTTTATTGCTTCAGAATCAATTCGTCCTTTGAACATATCATATGAGGCCAATACAAAACATCCTCTTATCATTTTTCCAGTAGAAACGAAGTCTTTTAATCGTGCTGCTAAATCAGGACCCCATTCATTGATACTATTATTGCCAGTATATTTTTCCGAAAAAAAATCTTCAAGCTCACTTATTATGAGCTTCTTATACCTTTCAAATCTTTCTTTCATAAATTCAGCAACCCCAACTAGTGTTTATAATTAATAGAGAATTATTTAGCATATTTTTTCAGGTTGTCGCCCTGTACTCTAACTATCTTCTGATCTTGACTTTTTATATAACCCACATCAAACCTATCAATCTCAAAATTCTTTCCAAGTATTTTTTTGAATATTTTCATAGCAAGTTTTATTCCATCTTCTATGTTCATTTCATCTTGGAATTCAGTTCTCAATGATTCCTTAATTTGTTCATCATTTTCTCCAATTGCATTTGCCCTATAAGCAAAATAATTTCCAGTAACATCAGAGGTGTATAAACTTGCTTTTCCCTTATTAACTCCAGCTACCATTAATCCTACTCCAAACAATCTTAATCCCCCGTATTGTGTGGACATTTGTTTTTTATCTGCAATCATTCTTATGACGCTAATTGGCTCAATTGGAGAATCATATGTGACCCTATTCTGCTGCGCCAATACCTGAGCATTATCAATAAGAATCCTAGCATCAGATAACATTCCAGCCGCGCTGGCCATAACATGAGAATCTATTTCAAAAACTTTATTTGCAGATTCAGAGGATATAAGGTTGTCCCTTATTCTTTTATCTGCCACAAGTACAACTCCATCCTTACACACCATTCCGATACTGCTGCTTCCTAATCTCACTGTTTTTTCTGCATATTCAACCTGCAATAGATGCCCATCTGGAGAAAACATAGTTGCAACTCTGTCGTAACCCATTGCCTGATGCTGCATTTCCATAGGAATGTCCATGTTAATATTTCTTAAAACTCCTTTTTAGATATAAACCCTTGCATTGTGAGGTTTTTAAGGTTTACGCTTCGTCCGGACAAATTCCATCTGTCCAATAATCGACATTTCTATCAAGGCATGCCCCACAACCATTACTATAAGTTTGAGCACAAGGATATTTGATACATTGGATTTCTTCTCCCTTAAACCATCCACAGACTGGCGCATACATTTCATCGCATGCCTGTACATTTCGGCTTTCCGGATTGCAGTAATTCTTGTCTTCGATTTCAGGACATGGATCAAATTCACAATTAAGGTTTGGATTCCTCACAATACTGCTTCCATCTGGACATATTTTAGCATCTGCAGTGCACACAATAGGAGTTTTAGGAGAGATGTAAATTCCAATAATGAACAACAAGATTATTGCAATAGACATAGTCCAGAAATTTCTTTTCATTTCTCCAAGCCTTTTAATGTTCCTGAAACTCTCAATACTTTGATTTCATCAGCAAAGACCGCGAAAGATCCAATTACTTTATCAATCTCCTCCCTATTTACTGCAAGTATTGTCTGGTTTTTTCTATTCTTAACAAACACGGGTGCTGCTTTAGCCCATCCAAGAATCCCAACATAATCGATGATAGATTTTTCTATGGAATCTTTTTTTCCTTGCAAAAGAATGTATCTTCTTTTTATTCTTGCAGATGGTTTTGTTTTTAGCATATTATGAGATTACCTGCTGAGCCAAAAATTCTTCAATTTTAGTTTTTACTACATTACTTTCAAGAGCAAATCCAAGACTTTCTGCCCCACCTATCTTAAAATTGTTGACTCCAATGACCTTACCCTCCTTATTTATCAAAGGACCTCCCGAGTTTCCAGGATTAAGTGTAACATCTGTCTGGATATATGAATCAAGGCCATTAGGGCCTTCTCTATTGACTGCAGAAACAATGCCCTCAGTTACAGTAAACGAAAGGCCAAGTGGATTTCCTATTGCTATAACTTTTTCACCAGTTTGGATATTTGAAGAGTCTGCAAATTCCAAGAAATCAAACAATCCAGGAATTTTTAATAACGCAAGATCATTCAATGGATCTACCCCAACAACACTAGCCACATATTCATCTCCTGAAAATGTAGATACTCTCAAAATGTTTGAACCATCTATAACATGGTGATTTGTTATGATATACCCTGAAGGACTTACAATAAATCCAGTACCTACAGATTTTTCAGTTCTTATGTTCACAACACCCCTTACCATCTGATCAATTATCCCTGAAAAATCTGCCTGACTCGCCTTTAATAAATTAATCTCGCTCTGAAAATCAGTTTTTTGCTGAGATATAATTTTAATAAGTTCTTCTAAATTGGACTGTGACTCTATCTTGATTTCATCCACATTAGAATCGAGATCATTCCTCAAACTATCTTGTTGAGAAATTATTTTACCAGTTTGCGAACTGTTAAAGACAAAAGTCATGATCTGTAAGATTAAAAGTACAACAACTATCCCATAAAGAACATTTCTATGCCTCTTTAAATGCTTAACATGATGGTTCATCCTTATGCAAGTAAAAACTTGTTTTTATAATTTGCTGAAAACTATAAAAACCCTCAAAACTTTCATCTTTCATGATTAAGTTACATACAATAGGTGGTTACAATGAGGTTGGGAAGAACATGACTGCCTTGGAAACAGGTGATGACGTGCTTGTTTTTGATGCAGGTTTCTATCTTCCAGCAATAGTTGGAGTACAAGAAAGAGAAAAAATTCCTACAGAGAAAGGAATGAGGTCTCTTGGCGCACTTCCCAACGACTTATATCTTCAATCAAAGGGCCTCCAAAGTAAGGTGAGATCTTTCATGATCTCTCATGCTCATCTAGACCATGTAGGAGGAGTGCAATATGTCGTACCTAAATATGATGCTCCAGTTTTAGGAACTCCATTCACAATGGAAGTTCTAAGAAGCTTAATGAAAGATAATAATCAATCTATAAACAATAAGATAATATCTGTCAATCCAAATGGTTCTTATACCGTCAAGGGAAAGAAAAATTACAAGGTAGAGTTTGTTAATATAACTCATTCAACAATCCAATCCGCAATGATTGCAGTCCATACTCCTGATGGAGTTATTTTATATGCAAATGATTACAAATTTGATAACGCTCCAGTTTTAGGGGACAAGCCGAATTATAAAAGATTAAAAGAATTGTCAAAGATAGGGATAAAGGCCTTAGTAGTTGACTGCCTCTATGCCCCAGATGATAGAAAAACCCCTTCAGAAAAAATAGCTAGAGGATTGTTAGAAGACGTATTATTTACAACTGATAATGCAAATTCCGGGATAGTTATTACAACATTCTCATCTCACATAGCTAGGCTTAAATCTATAGTAGACTTTGGAAACAGATTAAATAGGGAGATTGTATTTCTTGGAAGAAGCCTCAATAAATATTCAATGGCTGCAGATAAGGTTGGAAAAGCCCCCTTTCTTAAGGATGTGACAATTGCAACTTATAGGAATCAGTTAGACAGAATATTAAAAAGAGTAAATAAAAGAAAAAAAGATTTCCTTATTGTTTGCACAGGCCATCAAGGAGAACCCGGATCTATCCTGGATAGAATCTCACGAAAACAACTAAATTATGAACTCTCTCCTGATGATCATATAATATTTTCTTCAAAAACTATACCCGTTGCAGTCAATGAAGCAAATAGGGCAGAACTAGAAAAGCGGTTGAAGAAAAACCAGGTGAGAATTTTTGACAATGTGCATGTTTCAGGACATGGAGGTAGAGAGGACCTTAGGGACCTGATTAAGTTGACAAATCCAGAACATGTCATTCCATCACATGGAGACTTTCCAAAATTAAAGGCAGGACTGGATCTTGCAGTTGAGATGGGGTACAAGAAAAACTACAACGTCCATATAATGGAAAATGGAAAAAACCTAGTATTAAAATGAAAGAGGATATAATGGGAGGCATAAGGAATGCCCTAGAAAGAGGAATACCTCTAGACATTGCTATTCAAAGTTTTATCAATGCAGGATATTCTGAAAAAGAAGTCAGAGATGCTGCTAGGGAAGTCAATGTTGGAATCATAACAAAGACTCCAGAGATGCAAGTCAATCCTCAAACAGATCCTGCCAAAAATGCTAAATTAAATAACACTCAAATAAAACAAGATGCATTTGTAAAACCCTTAGATTCAAAATCTCCTCCAGCTCAGCCGAATATAATTCTCAAAAAACCTAAGAAAAAGGGCTTAGGACTAGCAGCATTTTTATCAATATTATTGTTTTTATTAATTGGAGTATTTGTATTTTCTTTAATATTTCAAGATAAAGTAGTTAGTGCATTAAAGAGCATAATCGGAACATGATCTATAATCCTTCTGATGATTCATATCTCTTACAGGAACAGGTAAGAAAAAAATCAAAAGATAAAAAAGTTTTAGATATGGGTTCAGGCTCAGGCATACAGGCATTAACAGCAAAAGAATCTGGAGCAAAATCTGTCATTGCATCAGACATAGACGAGGAATCAATAAATTTTCTTAAGAAAAAAGGTCTCAATACAATAAAATCAGATCTTTTCTCAAACATCTCTGAGAAATTTGATCTCATAGTATTCAACCCTCCCTATCTTCCCCGAGACCCAAGAGAAGACAATGAAAGCTCTCTTGCAACAACAGGAGGGGAAAAAGGGGACGAGATATATCTTAAATTTTTTCAGCAGGTTCCAAACTACTTAAATAAAAATGGTTCAATAATCATCCTAATTTCATCCCTTACTCCAAGAAAAAGAATAGCTTCTCTCCTAAATAAACTCAATTTAAGAAAAAATGCTCTCTCAAAAAAGAAATTATTTATGGAACTCTTAGAAGTCTGGGAAATCAATTAATTACGCAGATTACAACAATCAATAAATACTCCCAGTCAAGGAGTTTTTATATGAAAAAATGGATGCTGTACCCTAAGGGATGGGGTCGTAGGGGAAACCTTGGTCTCCTTACAGGAGGTCTTTGCTGATGAGATTTGCGCACATGGGAGATTGTCATCTTGGGGGATGGCGCCATCCAGAACTAGCCACACTCACAATGCAGAGCTTTGCCTCAGCTGTAAATACAAGTATAAAAGAGAAAGTAGACTTTGTTCTTATAGCAGGAGATTTGTTTGATACTGCTTATCCTCCAATAGACACAATAAAAGATGCGTTTGAACAGTTTAGGAAATTAAAAGACGCAAACATACCTGTTTTTTTGATTGCAGGAAGCCACGATTACTCTGCATCAGGAAAAACTTTTCTTGAGGTACTAGAAAAAGCAGGGTTTGCTAAAAACGCCCATCAGCCAGAAGAAAGGAACGGTTCAATAATTCTCTCTCCAATTTTATACAATGGGGCCGCAATTTATGGATACCCTGGAAAAAAATCTGGGATGGAAGTAGAAGAAATATCTCGCATTAAACTTCAGGAATCTCCGGGATTTTTTAAAATACTTATGCTTCACACAGCAATAAGGGATGCAGTTGGGACTTTGCCAATTTCAGCAGTAGATCAAGACAATCTTCCAAAGGTTGATTATTTGGCTCTTGCCCATTTGCATATAGATTATAATAAAAATTCAAGAGTCTATTGCGGACCAACATTTCCAAACAATTCTAATGAATTAGAGGAATTGCAGGGAGGCTCTTTTTATATTGTAGACACAAAAAGTAAACCCAAAAAAATATCCATAAAATTAAAAGATGTACTCATAGTGGAAAAAAAAATAACAAATGCATTCACTGCAACAGCAGATATACTGGTTTCATTAAAAGATAAGGATCTCAAGGATAAAATAATAATATTAAAGATTAGCGGAGTTCTCGAATCTGGGAAAAAAACAGATATAAAATTCAATGAGATTGAAAAATTTGTAAGAGATTCAGGGGCGTATGTTTTCCTTAAGTCTACCACTAAATTATATGCAGATGAGCCAGAATTTAATTTTACAGTTAATCCAGATAGCATAGAAGAAGACATAATAAAAAAGTTTCAGGAAGAGCATGAAAGCAGTTTCAATACTCATGTAGGGCAATTATTTCATGCACTGAATGTAGATAAAAAGGAGGGAGAAGTTAGCAGAATATTTGAGAGCCGTGTATTCGAAGAGTTCTCAAAAGTGTTTTCAATAAAATGATATTAAAAAAACTTGTCTTGAAAAATATAAGAAGTTATAAGAATCAAGAGATAATTTTCTCTCCAGGGTCAATAATTCTTGCAGGAGATATAGGTGCAGGGAAGACATCTATTCTTCTTGCAATAGAATTTGCACTTTTTGGCTTACAACCTGGCCAAAGAGGTTCATCATTACTTAGGAATGGAGAAGACTCAGCAAGAGTTACATTAGAGCTTGAAATAGATGATGTTACAGTAATTATTGAAAGAGGGTTAAAAATGGGGAAAAAGACAGTGAGCCAGGATTATTCTTCAATAACCTTGGATGGTCAGACTTCAGAGATGTCAGTCACAGAGTTAAAGACAAAAATTCTAAAGCTTCTAAACTATCCTGCCGAATTTGTAAAAAAAACAAATCTTCTTTACAAGTATACTGTATACTCTCCTCAGGAAGAGATGAAGCAAATAATCCTGGATGATCCCGAAACAAGATTAAATGTGTTAAGACATATATTTGGAATAGACAAATATAAAAGAATAAAGGAAAATGCAGATATAGTCTCTTCAAGACTGAAAGAAAAAATAAGATTTCTTAAGGCAAACATAGATAATTTGGAAGAATATCGCTCTGATCTCGAGGTAAAAAATGCAAAAATCCTAGAGCTTGAATCAATAATAGAGAAAAGATTTATAGAACTCTCAGAAAAAATACTTCTACGAAAAAGTATAGAATCAGAATTACTTGGATTAGAGAACAAGATAAAAGAAAAAGAAAGATTTGAAAAAGAGATAGAGAAAACAAATATACTTAAATCAAACAAAAGATCCCAATTGGCGGATCTTGAAGAAGAATCAGAAAATCTTAAAAAAAGATTATCTGAAAATGTTCTCGAATTCAATAAGGAAGAGCTTGAAGAAACAATTCAAAATATCATTCTAAAAAAAACTGCAATTGAAAATCTAAAAAATGAAGAGATACACTATCAGTCGAAACTTAATTCTATAAATCTTAAAATTAAAGAAGACTTGGAGAAAAAGGACAGGGTCTTTAAGATTGATTTTTGTCCGACTTGTCTCCAAGATGTTTCAGAAGTTCATAAGCATAATATAATAAATGATACAGAAAAGTCAATTTCAAGTGCAAATAAGATAATAAACGAGTGCCAGTTGCAATTGCAAAAAATATCTGTTGAAAAAAACTCCCTTGAATCAAATTTGGATTATTCTGAAAAAAGAAAATCTCTTCTAGAGATAAACCGCGCAAGACTAGAAGAAATGGAGAAATTCAAAAAGAATGCTGAAGACGTAGAAAAAAAGATATCTTCAATGAGGGAAGATATAGAATTTCTTGAAGGTCATTTAAATTCTTTAAAATCTTCTGCATTTGAGTTTTCAAAATTTGATTCTATGTACAGAAAAAAAGAGGAGGATTTAAAGTCTGCATATAAGGATGAGAAGATAGTTGAGATAGAGATAGCTAGCACAAAAAAGGAGCATGAGATGATATCCTTAGAAAACGAGAGAATATCAAAAAAAATCTCTGAAAAAGAACACCTCACAAAAGAGCTTCACTCACTTCTGGATTTAGAGTCATGGATATCTGGAGATTTTAGCGCTCTTCTTGCATTCACAGAAAAAAATATCCTATTCAAACTAAGACAGGAATTCTCAAGACTTTTTAATAAATGGTTTGAGATGTTGGCAGCAGATTCTTTCTATGTCAGTCTCGACGAGAATTTCACTCCAGTAATAATGCAAGGAGAATTCGAGCTGGATTATTCTTTTCTCTCAGGCGGAGAAAGAACTGCTATAGCGCTTGCATATCGTCTCGCATTAAATGAGACAATAAACTCAGTCTTCAGCCAGATAAAGACAAAAAGCCTCGTCATTCTTGATGAACCAACAGACGGATTTTCAGACCAACAGCTCAATAAAGTTAGGGACGTTCTTCAGGAGCTAAGCGCAGACCAACTTATCATAGTCAGTCACGAGCAAAAAATAGAAGGTTTCGTTGATAATGTAATACGTCTTAAGAAAGAACATGGAATCTGTAACGTTGTATAAGGATAAAATTTATTAAACAGAAATCCCAAGTGCATTTAGAGTTAAAAATGAAACATTTCATAGAAAATCGCGATGGGAGAAGGATTTCAGTTTTAGTGGAAACGAATAAGAATCCACGAGGTCTTGTATTTGTAATGCATGGTTTAAGTGGGAACAAGGAACAACCTCACATCATGGTTATGATAAATGCATTCAAGGAAAGAGGGTATAATGTAATCAGCTTCGATACAACAAATACTCATGGAGAAAGTGATGGAAATTTAGAGGATGCAACAATAACTAACTATTATGCAGATTTAGAAGATATAATTTCTTGGTCTAAAAATCAAGAATGGTATAAGGAACCATTTATATTGGCTGGACACAGTGTAGGGGGAATTTGCGTTCTTCTATATGCCCAAAAATTTCCAGATAAAATCATGGCCTTAGCACCAATATCTACAGTAATTTCTGGAGAACTAAGTTTTCAGAATAAAAAATCTGACAGTCTGGAGAAATGGAGAAGAGAGGGAATGAAAACTTGGGTAGGACATTCCGGGAGAACTAAGAGACTTAAATGGAGTCATATGGAGGATAGGTTGAAATATGATGTGTTGAGGGAAGTAGATAAGATAAGGGTTCCCGTTTTGTTGATAGTTGGAGAGAACGATGATTCAACCCCTGTAGAACATCATAAGATATTATACAACGCTCTTAAATCTCAGAAAGAATTTCATATTATAAAAGGAGCAGAGCATACTTTCAGGACTCCCGAACAATTGGATGAGATTAAGGATATATTCCTAAAATGGATTGACAATCTATCTAAACCTTTAAGCAAATGAAAGATATAAATGGAAATGATCTAGATGACAAGATAGAATATATAATCAATTGTAAGAAAGATGGAACCATAATCGGCCCAATTTCTAAAATATATGCTCACGAGAAAAATATTCGGCCAAGACTAACCCACTATAGTACGTGGGCCATGGTATATAATCCTTTTCTGAAAAAATATGGATTACAGCTAAAACAACCAAAAAAACATGACGGGAACCATAACCCAAAATGGGACATGGGTGTTGCAGGGCACAACCCATATGAAAAACGAGAGGGAGAATACGAACCATTATTATTTGAGGAGAATTTAGCAAAGGAAGCAGATGAAGAAATTGGTCTGGAGGTTAAAAATTTTTATTCCCTTAACGAGTTTCTAGATGCAGCAAAAAATTTGAGTGGTTCGATAGGTTATATCTGCGAGAGATTTCACTATCAAGATTTAATAAATAATGAATGGGTCGGATTTGGTCTCATCTTAACATCAGAGACAGATCTGGATTTTAAGGATGGAGAGGTTCTAGAATTTAAGTGGTTAACACCGAATGCATTAAAAAAATACCTTAGTGAAGAAAATGATTATTACTCAGCATTGCTAATTGCTTTTGAAAAAGCAGAAAAATTTAGGCTTAGATATTTATCTTGATCATAAAAGCATGATCAACTCCAGACTTGAACCCATTTATCACCTGTTTATACTCAATAATTCCGACAACTCCATACTACCAAAAAACTTATAAATGCCTGCCATGTAACTATCTCATAAGATACCTTGGAGGTTCTTAGTTCTAATGAAAGATAATCTTAGCGATAATATAATGAAGTCGGGTACAAGCATACTTGGAATTGTGTGCAAGGAAGGAATAGTTATAGCAGGGGATAGGAGATCAACTGCAGGAAATCTAGTTATGTCAAAAAGATCAAAAAAAGTCATCAATATAAATGATTATATTGTAGTAGCAGGCACAGGAGTTGCTTCAGATATTGATTTAAGTCAGAGAGTATTCGGAGCAGAGCTAAAACTTAAGGAACTTAAGACAAAAATTCGCCCAAGTGTTAGAGAAGCAGCGTCTCTTTTCGGCATGATGACTTACAGGAATATTAGAACTCCTTCAATGATCCCTAGCATTGTTGGAATGCTTGTAGGAGGGGTAAATGATGATGGGGTTACAGAATTATATACTGTAGAACCTGCAGGCGGAGTGTACCCTGTGGACGATTATGATGCCAACTTTTCATCTGGAATGCCTTTCGTTCTGGGTCTTTTAGAGAGACAATGGAAAAAGGACATGACAATTCAACAAGGTGTAGACTTAGCTGTTGAGGCCTTGAAATCTTCAACCCAAAGAGATGTTGGCTCAGGAAATGGAATAGATGTTTTCACAATAACTAAAGACGGAGTTAACCACGTAGTATCCCAAGAGATAATTCCTACCTATAGTTAATAATTATTTAAAATGCCCGATATTTTGAAAAGTATTAAAGAAGAATTACCAAAAGTAATAAGTGATGCAATTTTTGAAGGAGCAAATATAGTTCTTTACACAGATGAAAAAGATTTCTTTCGAACAGGAGAATCACAAATAAAACAAGTTGTAGATAAGATAAAGAAAAGAATAGAACTTCGTGCAGATCAAAAAATTCTTGCTTCAGAGGAGGAAACAGAGAAAACTATAAGGGAGCTCGTACCCCAAGAAGCACAAATAGAGAATATTATCTTTGATGTACAAAGAAGCACAGTAGTTATTGAAGCTAAAAAGCCAGGCCTTGTGATTGGAAAACAAGGATCTATTCTGGGAGATATAAAAGGTTCAACTATGTGGACTCCCACTGTACAGAGAAGTCCTGCAATACATTCCAAGATAACTGAAAAGATTAGGTCAGTTCTTTATGCAAATAATAGTTATAGAAAAAAATTCCTTAATGACATAGGGAAAAAAATATATGATGATTGGAGTCCAGAGAAAATGGACATGTGGGTTAGAGTTACTTATTTAGGAAGCGGAAGGCAAGTTGGTCGCTCCTGTCTTCTTCTACAAACCCCTAAATCAAAGGTTCTTCTAGACTGCGGGATAAACCCAGGAATAGCAGAAGGTGCCGAAAGATTTCCATATATGGATGTAGCAGAAGTAGGGGATCTTAATTCCATAGATGCTATTGTTCTATCTCACGCCCATACAGATCATTCTGCACTTATTCCTTATTTATACAAAATGGGTTATAAAGGCCCAGTTTATATGACTCCCCCAACTAGAGATATTTCAGCTCTTCTTGCATTAGATTTTGTGGGTGTCGCTTACAAGCAGGCAGCATCTCCATTGTACAGGGCAGAAGACATAAAGGAAATGGTAAAGCATTCAATCTGTCTGAATTACGGAGAAGTCTCAGACATCACTCCAGATATTAGAATAACATTTTACAATGCAGGTCATGTTTTAGGCTCAGCAGTCGTGCATATAAATATAGGAAATGGATTGCACAATTTTGTATATACTGCAGACACAAATTATAGAAGGACAAGATTGTTGGATCCTGCAGTAAATCATTATCCTCGTGTAGAAACAATAACTCTTGAATCAACTTATGGTTCAAAAGCAGACGTTCTTCCCCCAAGAAAAGAGACTGAAGACAAGTTCCTTGCAATGGCAAGAGAAACCATAGAAAAGAATGGAAAAATATTACTTCCAGAGTTAGGACTTGGTCATGCTCAAGAAACAGTCTTAAGAGTAGAAGAAGCTGTAAGGAAAGGAGAGTTGCCAAAAATTCCAGTATATATAGACGGAATGGTCTGGGACATTAATGCAATCCATACTGCATACCCTGATTTTCTGAGTGCAAGTGTAAGAAGCCAGATATTCCAAGATAATAATCCATTCACATCAGAAATATTCCAAAGAGTGGGTTCCCCTGCAGAAAGAAAGCTGGTTATTGAAGGAGGCCCATGTATTATAATAGCCACATCTGGAATGCTTGTTGGAGGGGCTTCTGTTGAATATTTCAAAAATCTTGCAGATAATCCAAACAACATGATTGTTTTTGGATGTTATCAAGCTCCCTCATCTTTAGGGAAACAGGTTCAGGAAGGAAATAATGTTGTAGATGTAGACGGAGAAAAAATTGCAGTCAAAATGCGCGTTGAGACTTTAAATGGTTTATCTGCACACTCAGGAAGAAATGAACTTTTACAGTTTGTGAGCAGGATGAATCCTCGCCCAAAGAAGATAATAATCAATCACGGAGAGCAATCTAAATCTCTTGATCTTGCTTCAACATTATATAAACAAAGTCATATAGAGACAATAGTCCCAAGAAACCTCGAGACAATTAGACTAAAGTAATTCAAATTGCTAAGACTTAAAAAGCTGTAAACCTACAATAAATAATGTTCTTCATTAAATTAAAAGAGAGGCCCTCAATGTCAAATACACCCGGAGAGGTGTCCTTGGCTGTTTCACCTGGACTCATACAACTCGCAAGAGTTGGATGGACCGAGAGTCCTGCTCTCGTGGACCTAGAACCCGGAGAGGTTGTAGAATGAAATATCAAATAAAAATAATCCTCATCTTAATTTCTATGTTCTTTATAGCCCAGCTCATAGGTATTTTTGTTGCTAATGCATACGCTCCAGAAATTGTCCAATATACAAACCAAACTACTGGTTTAGTAGAAACCGAAAAAGTATATAATCTTCCTTATGGCTTCAATCCTCCTGAAGGAACAACACCTGGAACGACAGTCATTTCAATATTGATTGCAATAGCCATAGCAGTCTTGTTGATATTCGCTTTGATGAAAATTCGAGCAGAAATATTCCTAAGATTATGGTTCTTTGTTGTAGTTACTATAGGTCTCTCTCTAGCATTAAATGCTTTCTTTATTAAAATTCCAAATTCTGCATATATCGCATTGATTATAGCCCTTCCATTTGCAATAATAAAAGTTTTCCAAAGGAATATCATAGTGCACAATTTTACAGAAATGTTAATTTATCCTGGAATTGCTACTGTTTTCATACCTCTTCTCAATGTATGGACTGTTGTCATATTGCTATTATTCATATCTGTATATGACATCTATGCAGTATGGCATGCAGGATTTATGCAGAAAATGGCAAAATACCAAATAGAAAAAGTCCGTGTATTCTCAGGATTCTTTGTGCCATATATGAGCAAAAAAGATAAGGAATTATTGAAAAAATCAAAACTTTCAAAATCTAAATCTAAAAAAGGAAAGAAAATCGGGGTGAATGTAGCAATCCTTGGAGGAGGAGATGTTGTCTTCCCTATAATCCTCGCAGGAGTAGTATTGGCAGCATTCGGAGTCTTTGCAGCAATCTTGATTTCAATAGGGGCAACAATAGCATTATCAATCCTATTTTATTATTCAGAAAAAGGCAAGTTCTATCCTGCAATGCCATTCATATCCGCAGGTTGTTTAGTCGCTCTCGGTGTTGTTTATTGGATTTTCTAATCTATTTGCAATTGTGAAGTATTTTCCTAGGTGTCTGACAGAATCAAAACCCATTCCCATTGCATCTAAAACTTCTCTGCTTGTTCTAGTAATATTAATCAATGGACCATAAGCTATTTCAGCCTCATCCAACCAAACAGATTTTTCCATTTGAGGTATTTTGTCGTCAGATACTAAAGACAGGGGAGTTCTATGAATTGTTGGCTTAATCACATACCCTCCATCTTGCGTCATACCTCGAATAACACCAGCATAGGGTTTATCTCCCAAACGCACTTCAACGAACCAACCTTCATTTGCCCTTAAAGCTTCTGGAAGGTCATTTATTCTTATTTGAATGTCTCCTAGACTTCTCTCTAATTCTGTGGGTTCTCTCCCTCTAGTACCAAAGGCAAATCCCTCATACACTCGTCTTTCATTTTCTTCTGTCATAATTTAGCTCTGTCAATCCCCCTTTTTAAATCTTTCATTTATAATGTCACCCTTAAGTCACAACAAAACCAAAACATTTAAATACCCGTTATTTATCACCTTTACATGATAGTAAATCAAGAACTAGTAAGAAAAATCAAAGACTACTTTGATCTGAATATCTATGAGACTAAAGTCTGGTTGGCATTGCTTTCAAAAGGCATTGTTTCTGCAGGAGAGACAGCAGAACTCTCAGGAGTTCCTCGTTCAAGAACCTATGATGTCCTTGAATCTTTAGCAAAAAGAGGATTTGCAGTTGTTAAGGTAGGAAAGCCAATAAAATATATTGCAGTAAGACCAGAACAGGTTTTAGAGAAAATGAAATCAAATGTTTTCAATGACGCTCAAGAAAAAGTAAAGACTCTTGCTAACTTGAATGATACAAAAGAATTTACTGAACTTCAACAATTATACAAGACAGGAATATCACCAATAAAATCAGAAGAAATTTCAGGATTCATGAGGGGAAGGCAGAATATCATGACAAAAATAAAAGAGCTAGCAGACAGTGCAGAAAAAGAAGTTTTCATTTACACTTCTATAGGGGATTTTGAAGATAAATCAAGAGTTCTCTTGCCTGTGATTGATAGATTGAATAAAGATAATATTAAGGTTAAGATAGCACTCTCAGGAGAACCAGAAAGAGTAAAAAAATTGAACTCAAAATTCAATCTAAAAGCAAAGCATGCAGATCATCCAGGAAGGTTATACATTGCAGATAAAAAAGAAGTTCTATTCATGATAAATCAAGAAACTGCTGATGAAGAAGTGGCAATATGGTTAAACACCCCATTCTTTTCTAAATCCCTTGCAGGAATGTATGAGAAACACTTAGGATACTAATCCACCTTTAACTCAGTCACACCCATCTCTTTCATTTTATCCCCGTTATTTTTGACCCAATTAGTTAAAAATCCTTTTCCGTTAAAATTGACTTTTTCTCTAGCATGCCAAAATCCATTTTTCTTAAAAACATCTTTATGTGCTCTTTTGAAAGCCTCAACGTGTTTCTCCATATACCTTATTTTTTTCTTACTATCTTTTGGATTTACAGGGGGCCCAATCATTATAATTTCCTTCTTGGGTTTTAAGATAATATGAACCTCAGCTCTTTGTCCTTTATCTTCATTATACACAAAATGATGTTCTATTATCTCAAAATATCTTTTTAATTCTTCTTCAAGGAAATAATGAAATTTTTTTAACTTAGTCCCAGCTATATCTCCTTTTTGTCTATCTGTTCTCAAAAGAACTCTCAAATATTCAGAATTATTTTTTTTAGATTTCATCTCTAATGAATCTAAATCTAAGGACTTTTCAATAAAATAACTCTTATCAGGATTTTTCAAGAATTTTTCAGCAGATTCCTGGAATTTTTTAAAACTCTCCCTATTAAGGGAAGCGAGAGCATTTCTCTCTTTAAACGTGGGATCTACGATAATTACAGGGCTATGTAATTTACTCTCATTAAGTTCAAAAAAAACATCATTTTTTCTCTTATAATGTTTCTCAATATCAATAACTAATCTTTCCCCATGCTTTACTTTCACAAGCTCCTTAAGCATTTTTTCAAAACTCTTATAGTGTATGATAAGACATTCAATAGCATAACCAGAAAACCCATGAACATAACTCTCAGCCCCATAAACATTCTGAGCTTGCATAAATCTTTTAGCAAGTCTTATTTCATTTTCTAAACCCTTGGCTTTCCTCTTCAGATAAGAGACGTGAAAATAGCTCAAATCAGTCACATTTCTTGCTTCTCTAGGGTTTCTTATCTTTGTAACAGGTATCAATTCAATATAAAATCCATTCCCCTCTTTACTTGGAAAAACCCTAAAATAATCTCTACTCCCATGCAAGCTTTCATACTTCAATTCTTTAGCATCGCACAATCTTTTCAATGATTTCTCTAGTAATTTAGATATATTGTCATATTTCCAATCAAACCTCACATAAACATCCACATCATATTTATCTTTCTTCAAAAAAGTATTCTTTGCAAAACTTCCTCCAACGAATATTTGCACCTCAAGCCCCTCACCCCCAAGTTCTTTGTTTAATTCTTGGATAAACAATTTAGAAAAGTCCTTTGCTTGTTTTACAATCTTTTCATCAGGAATAATACACTCAAGCTCATCTTTAAGCACACTCTTTATTGACATACTACATAGAAGACTAAGACGTTTTTAAATTGTTTTAATTAATTTAACCTACACCAATCGGAGGCATATTTCTTATACAATTTGCAGCACAAAATACCTTTTGATTTATATTGCCCCTATAAGCATGTAAATAGATCTCTCCGGTCTGCCAATCGCCATCAGGAGAATATATTTGACATCCAACAGGCTGAGAATCGTCCCCCCAGATTTGCATTTGTTGTAATGCACAAAAGGAATTATATGCATTACCTATATCTAACTGAACGTCTAACTGGCTTCCAGTTGTGAGGTCTATAGAGTTGAAGTCGTAGTAATTTGAGCCATGTTCAAGGTAAGACCTCTTAGGAACTCTTGTCATGCAATCATATCCCAAACCCTCTCCTATACAAATATCCTCAACGCTGATATTTTTCGCGTTAACTCCTCCAGGAAAACTCCAAGTATCGCTAGATATCCCAGAAAATGTTCCTGGACCCACACTGCTAGCATCGTGTCCTGGATTCGGAGTAATTGCATTCACCATAAATATTCCTCCAACCAGCAAAATAGCACCAAGAATCATGAAAGCATAACGCTTGCTTATATTCACCTCAATCTTCATGTTGTAAAAAGACTAAGTTTATTTAAATATCTTACCCTTACCATCTAACTCAGAAATTTAACCTTTAAAGCAAAACTGGCATGCATATTGCTCTACAATAAACTTTTTGAGTAGACTGGCTCCTATAAGCCCTTAATTGTACTTCCAACCCGTCATAAGCTATCTGGCATCCTGCTTCCTGATAATTAGATCCCTCCTGTCCTATTTGCACATTCTGCAATACACAAAAGTCATTAAGTCTACTACCTATGTTGGTCTTATTTTCCATATCTGTTCCTCCAGGCAAGAGAAAAATATCTACAGGATAATCAAAACTATACCACTTATCTCTGCACGTTCCGCTCAGACAAAGCATAGTTGGTCTTACTCTGCCTGGAAATATCCAATCACTTGAGCCTGTTCCATTAAAAGTTCCTGGAGCAATCTCCCCAGGAGAATGTCCAAAAACAGGAGGGTTATTTGTGCCAAATGCGTAGACCAAAATTACACCACTAAGAATAAAGATAGCACCAAGAATCATAAACGCATGTTTTTTTTCGATATTTATTTGCATCTTCCTCTCTCAATAAAGCACTATTGCTCAGACCTTAAATATCTTTCCTTGCTTATTGACATTAGGTTAATCTTTCTCTAAAGTGGTTGTCAAATCAATTATGTATTTTCCATCTTCAAGCTTATACACAAGAGGTCTTTCTCTGTTGAACAGATTATGTAAGTCAAGAAGGTACTTCCCTGGTTTGAGTATCTTTATGCTTTCAAAGTCCAGCACAATAGGAGTCTCATCATCTTCAGCGCCAACAATCTCCCTCACATCTTTCTCTATCTGCTTCTTCTCGCTATTGTTCAAATCAATCTCATCATCCTTTGATTCGTTTAACTTATCTAACTTTTCTTGAGTTATGTAAAAAAAGAACCTGCTCCCACAACTGCATCCTTTCAAGATTTCCTCTGAACCATCACTATATACTGCAGAACAATGAACACATCTATGTGGCATACAAAATTCACACTATTAGCATTAATAAAGATTTATGTAAAATCAAAAAGACAAAAACTTAAATATGTGAAAAAACATATTTAAGTATGACAAATATAACTTTAGCAATTCCAGAAGAACTCTTTAGAAGAATGAGAAGATTCAATGAAATCAAATGGAGCGAGATAGCAAGGCGAGCAATAGAAGAAAGGATAAACGATCTTGAGACCATAGAAAATATCGTCTCTAAAAGCAAATTGACAATAGAAGATGCAGAAGAAATTGGAAAAAAGATAAAGAAATCATCTTACAAAAGATTTGCAGAAAAATAAATGAAAATAATTCTTGATTCAAATATCTTGATTTCAGCGATTATTAAAGATAGCAAGACAAGGGAGATTATAGTTTATTCGGGATATAATTTTTTGATGCCTCAAATTGTTTTTGATGAAATCAAAAAACATGAATCCCTACTGGTTGAAAAATCTGGATTATCAAAATCAGAAATTTGGAAATTAATTAATCTTCTTTGCAAATATATTGAATTCATTGAAACTGAAACATTACGACCATACATCTATGATTCTTTAAGAATAATTGGAGAAACAGATGAAGAAGATTGCATTTTCATTGCCTCAGCAATAGCTCTTTCATGCCCTATTTGGAGCAACGACAAGCATTTTAAGGTTCAGAATAAGATTAAAATCTATACAACAAACGAAATATTAAAAACCCTAGAATAAAAACCTAATTATTCCCAAGCATCACTTCTATCTTGCTTGGATCTCTCTTTATCTCTTTTACAATAGCAGCAGGACCAATGACTGTAAGTGAATTTGAATGTCCAACGAGAGATTTAGCAAGATTTCTCTTGAATTTCTGCATGAATGTTGGATTGCTCATATCTGGTTCTATAACTGCAAGTTCAATACCTCTGAAATTCTTCACATGGTCTACCATGGCCATCGTATCTTCAATAAGCCTTATCTCTTCTTCTGCTCTAAGCTTGCCTTGCAAGATTATTATCTTATTTGAAAGCACAAGTTTTAGTATTTTTCTAACTCTATCGTTTATAGACAAATCTCTAACTTCAGAAAATGGAATTATCTGAAGACTAAATCCACTGAGCTTTCCATTAAAACTTCTCACCTCTCTTTTCTTCATTTTCATTATAATATATTATCTATTTTAAAGTTTATCTAAATTTTTTTTGCCAGCTTGAAGAGTGATTCATAAAACTCTTCTATATTTTCCCCTTTTTTGGCAGATATTCCGACAACATCATATTCAGGAAATGCTGCTTCAACTTTTTTGATTTCAGCCTTTCTCAAATCCATCTTGTTTGCAACTATCAGGACAGGTATTTTTCTAGCAACAAGATTTCCAACTATAGTTATGTTAACTTGTGAATAAGGATTTTGGGTAGAGTCAAGTACAATTACTACAGCATCCATATCATCAAGCCATTTTATGCTCTCTATAATTCCTTGTGTTGCTTCCTTAGCTCTCTTTTTAGCATCTTTTTTGTTTACCCCAAACTTTAGAAAATCTTCATAATCTATTTTAGTGGCTATTCCAGGAGTATCAATCATCTTGAAAGTCAGCACTTTTCCCTTATGTTTTACCTCAACTTTTTCCTTGAATTGAACTTTTCTAGTTTCATGAGGAATATCACTTACGCTTCCAATCTCTTCTCCTGTCCAATCTTTACAGATGATATTAGCAAGGCTAGTTTTTCCAGCATTAGGTGGACCATAGAATCCAATTTTTAGGTTATCACGCTTTTTGAAAAGGCCTCCTAAAATCCTCTTTGATATGTTTTTTAATATTCTTATCATTCTTTTCCTGAACTATATTGATTTGAGCTTTTAATAAATCTTGCGCTTACTTTAATCTCTTAAATTTCTTAATAGCATAACCTATCTGCTCTCCAGTCCACCCTGCTTTCTTTAGTCTTTTCCTTATTTCCCAAGAGCTAAGTCCCTTACTTATTGCAGTCTCAATGAAGTTCATAATATTTACATAATCTACTCTTTTTTTGAATAAAGATCTTTCATAATTCCACTTATACCACATTTTCATACCAACAAAAGCAATAATTCCAAGTAAAACGACAATCAACACTATAACAATTGCTAATCCATAAGGCCTACAATCATTTGGACAATTATCATTACTCTCGCCCCTTGCTTTTTCGCATTTTTTATTATAATTGCATTCAATTATAGAAGTATAACTTCCCAACTCATCAACTATGGGGGAAATATATGCTCCAAGGCTACTAACGCCCACATCTTCAAGTATTGCAAATTCAATTATCCTTTGGTCAGCAATAGGGAGGTAAGTAGCACCTAAAACTTCTTCTTGTCCATAATCTTTAATAAAATATATCTGATCAATCGAGAAATCTATTATCAAGAAAGTATCTCGCAGCTCAACACTTGGCTTGGGTTCAATACTGAAAAATGTAATAATGTCTTCATCCCCATAATCATAATTTCCCCTTACGCTCTCAAATTTTATGTTTCCGTTAAGATTTTGATTCATCCACTTCAAGATATCTGATTCAAGTCCTGCACGATCATCAACACTTTTCTGACTTATATCTTCAATATATCTAGTATCTACAAAATCAAGATATCCTATTGGGAGTGTTCCATTCCTCGAGCTTTCAATAGATTTAGGAATTTCAAGTTCAAGCAATTCATTCATAATATTCTCAAAACTGCTTTCATTGCTCGTAGTTTTATATCTTGTCTCTAACGCATTGACCTCAGAACTCAGATTAGATATTCTAAGATTTGATTTTAATATTTCCTGAACCCACAAAGGATATCTAGTTATATCTTCCTGGATATTGATAATCCTTTCCTTGTAATCAGTTATTGTCGCATTAGCGGCCTCCCTTGCATCCCCAATAATAATATTGAATGTTTTTGTAGAGCTTTTTTCATCTTTCTTTGTTGCACTCACCTCTAGCATAAATGTATCTTGTTCGGTATACCTATGGATAACGCTCCCACCTGAAACACTCTCAATCCCACCATCTCCAAATTTCCATCTTGAAGAAGTAATATTCTCTGAAGAAAATATTCTAAATTCAGTATCCCTTCCATAAGATGAAAACCTTGGATAAACATCAAAATCAAATCCATATGAAACATTAATGCCATTTACTAAAACTCTTTCTCCTCCAATAATTAATTCAAAATCCCTTTCGTCCTCTCCAGATGGAATCTCAAAACTTGCATGAGATAATTCTAACTTTAATGCTCCAGAAGAGATTTTTGCATTTTCATTATCAACATTATAAATCCTATTATTTACAATTTCCCCTCCAGCTCCTCCAGCAATCTTATATTTTAATATAATATCACTAAAACTAAGCTTCTGTTCTGCACCTATGAACCTCATTGGAATTACACAATTCGGCTGGCAATTTCCATTATAATTGTCAAAAATGTGATTTTCAAAATATTCAATGAGATTTTCTCTTGTCACTTGCTCAAAACTATCACTATCTATTTTTATAGACGGAGATCCAAACTTAAGATTCTTAGCAAATATTTCATAGTCAATATTCTCTGATCCAGAGCCCGGAGAATCTGTCCCGCAAACGTTATTGAATTCAACTTTTATCTTATAGCTAGAAGTCTCTTCAGCATTTACACAAACAAAATACTCTGCACTATCTACAGAACTATACTCCACAATACATTCTCTATTTTGTATGTTTTGAGTGTTTTTAGGTAATGTACATTCAGCAAGAACATTTCCTCCCAAATCTCTCAAGCCCATCGTAAGATCTGAAATGTCGTTTCCATTGTTGTCTATCACTGCTCCAATTTTATATGCGGGTGCAGGGGGTAAGCTAACTCTCTCACAGAAAACTCCACCATCATATGGGATTTCTATTTTTTGATATTCCCCTGACTCCAAGTTATCTTCAAAGCACCCATATTTAGTGTTGAAGCACTGCTCATCAGTATAATTTTCTGAAGAAAGAATATTTTCCCCGTCATCTAAAAGATCAATCCTTAGAGGACTAAAACAACTCGCTCCCGCATTTCCAGATACCTTGAATTCCACCTGAGTAATTTCTTGGAAAGAGCTTCCCTGAACTGATAATCCTGCAGTTCTACTTTCACCCAGATTTAATGAGTTTATTATATTTCCTCTCGCATATTTATCCACACATCCTAAGGTGTTGCAGGTATAGTTACTCCCCCTAGTCAGATTATTTGCATTTAACAAATCAAGCAGGCTCATTCCTCCTTCAAAGTTACTAGTCACAGGAGAGTTTATTGGTTCATTTTCAAAACTGATGTTTACCCAGCCACTTATTATATCCCCGCCATTATATTGTGAAATTATTCCATCATTCTTAAAATCAAATCCTGCAACCGCAAATCCTGCAATGAACATCGCACAGAACAAGCTTAAAACAAAAACTCTCCTCTTCATTTTCTCTTTTTTCCATGATGGATTATACTATAAGCAAGGAATATACCAATCAAACTTATCACGAATTGCTTCCATCCAAAGAATCCAAGGTCTATTGAGGGAGCACCACATAATATTGTTCTGGTCTCATCAACACACCCAAACTCTTCTGCATTATAACCATCCTCACACACTTCTCCATCACCTGCCACATTATTGCCACAATAGAATGTAGCATCTAGGTCTATAGTTCTATATCCACTCTCACATTCACCATATTCATAATCATAACTGCATCTGCTTCTATCAGCATTGCTTCCTCCTCCAAAAGAAGGATTAGTGTCCTTAAAGAATTCACATTGGAAATTGGTGTCATCATTAACATCAATCCATTCACATCCACATTCTACAAGGTTACCTCTGTCATCTCTCTCACCACACTTTGGCTCTCTATCATAATCATCATGATTCTTTAATATTCCTTCATTATAATTTTCGCATGCTAACTCATTAGTGTAATCACTACAATACTGAATATTGTCATCTTCTGTAGTATCATAACATTTGTACTGGTTTCTATCTCCCGTATTCAATGGGTCTCCACATACCCAATCTCCAAAACAGCAATTATCATTATTAACTTTAGAATTCAAATTATCAATATCCACATCTCCATCTGGTCCAACACATGCTCCATTTGGCTGTCTTGTATCATATCCAGGTAATTCAGGCAACCCGTTAGCATCATTTATATCATACCAAGTTTGCCCATTGTTTTGACACTGTCCTAAATTGAATGTTCTTGTAACTTCTTTTGTTATGAATATTCCATTTGAAGGATTGTTATATCCAAATATCAGTTTTATCAATCTCTCCCCAGCCTCATTTCTCCCATATTCATATGTATTCCTGAATCCTGCATTTTCAATACTAAAATTACTATCCTGGTCAAATATCCATGTCCAGTTTGTTTTAGCCCAACCCCTATATCCATTAATTATTAGTTTTCCATCAGCATCCGTGCATCCATTGGGAACACTTTCTGTCTCACTCGGACAATTCCCAGCAAGACAAATCACACCAGGGCATTCTCCAGAAGGTGAAACTTGTAGGACATAACTATCATTAGCAGCATAATCTATAGTAAGATTATATCTATTATCTCCCCCAGTATTTGTTTTTTCAGAAACAAGCTGAAGATGGAATGGCTGGTTTATGAAAGCAAAATTCTCTTTTTTATTTGCGCTCACAACTAATATGGCTCTTTGTTCTTCTGTCCATTTCCCTTCGCTGTCAGTAACTCTCAATGTCACAATCTTCTCTCCGACCTCATTAATTCCAAATGTGATTCCAAATGTATCTGTATTCTTATCAGCTTTTCCAGTTATTTTCCACAAGAAATCAAAGTCATCATCACTTCCATAATCTTGTTCAAAAGTTATTTCTTTTCCAGTGAAATACACTCCCTGATGCACAGGCGCAGTTATCTTTCCCTCAAAAGAATCATCCTCTTTACAATCCACAGTCATTTTTCCAGAAGTTATCTTTTTATTATCAGGGCCGCCTAAAGCATCGAAATAGAATTCAAGTCCTCCACCTATTCCACAATCATTCCCATCATTAGCATCTTCTACCATATCTGCAGTTATGAGAAGCTGGACGCTAGCAATCCCTCCACTAACTTGAGCATTCATTGAGGTTCCAACATTATCATCACCAATATCCCTAGCTCCATTTCCGTTATCATCATCCCATACCTCAAAAATGATATTTTGTCCATTTTCAAAACTAGAAGTCGTATAAAGTGTCACAGTTGAGCCATTATTAGCATTATATATTCGTGTCTGTCCATTTTTATCTCTCCATTCAGCAGAATTAAAATCTCCAATCCCGCCCCCGCCTCCTGCAAATGCAGACGAACAACAGATTATAGTACCATAATTATTTTTATTTGCAACTTCAATATGGGCGTTTGTGTCTGAAGACAAGGAAACTATTTCTCTTTCAGTTCCTTGACAAGCTCCAGTTCTAGCTGTGCAAACCAAATCTCCAAAACATACATCAACGTTATAATTTCCTTGATTTAATCTTTCAGCGTGAGCATTAGTATTTGCAGAAAGTCTCAAAACACCATTTCCTGCACAATTTTGATTGTTATCAGGATTACCATCATCATCAAAAATTTTTCCAAAGATTTCATTATAACAAATGTCTTTTGGATAATTTCCAGCCCCGTTGTAGATTTCAGCATGGGCGTTCGTTTCAGCAGAAAGTCTCAATATAGTCTGATCTGCTCCACATTGATAAGTTTGCGCACTAACAACTCCAAAAAAGAAAGTAAAACTAACTAAAAAAAGTCCTAAAAATACACATAACCTCTTCATGAATTTTTTAGTTAAAGGAACTTTATAAATATACTGAAAGTATTATCCTTTAATCACTGCAAGAGGTTTTAATCTCACAACAATTTTACCTATCCCTAGCTCATCACTCACTCTTACAACTTCGTTTACATCCTTATATGCTTCAGGAGCCTCTTCAACAATTCCTTTCATGCTTCCTGCTTCAATATAAATATCCCTCTCTTCTAAGTTTTTTTTCACATCTTCAATTTTAAGGTTTTTAGTAGCATAGCTTCTGCTTAAAACTCTTCCTGCTCCATGTGCAGTGCTTGCAAAACTAACCTTACTTGCCTCATTTGTTCCGCATAACACATAAGAATATGTTCCCATGCTCCCAGGAATAAATATTGGCTGGCCTACTTTCCTGTATTCAGCAGGAAGCTCACTTCTTCCTTTTCCAAATGATCTAGTAGCTCCTTTTCTATGAACACACAGCTCTATTTTCTTTCCATTTATTTCAAATTCCTCAAATTTAGCGATATTATGTGCCACATCATATACTAAATCAAATTTATTCTTTGGAAAATATTTTACAAAAGCATTTCTTATCTGGTGCATAATCAAAGTCCTATTCGCAAATGCAAAATTTGCTGCAGCCCTCATTGCTCCCAAATAATCCTGTCCAAGTCTGCTAGATATAGGTGCATATGCAAGCTCCCTATCAGGAAGATGCTTGATTCCATATTCCTTTTCCATATCTCTTATATAATCTGACGCAACCTGATGGCCCAATCCTCTGCTTCCACTATGTATCAAAACACATATCTGTCCTTTTCTTTCAAGCCCAAATACCTTTGCAGTCTTTGCATCATATATTTCATCAATCTCTTGTATTTCAATAAAATGATTTCCAGCCCCGAGTGTCCCAAGCTGGTTCCTTCCCCTGCCTCTAGCCTTCGCACTTATTTTTTCAGGCATCGCACCCAGAATGCATCCACCATCTTCACATCTTTCAGCATCTTTTTTCAGAGCATATCCTCTTTCAACAGCCCACCCGACACCTTTTCTCATAACCTCATCAAGTTCCTTCTCATTGAAGCTGAATTCTCCTTTAACTCCAACTCCAGAGGGAACATCTCTCTTTATTTGATGTGTGACTTCCTTCCTTTTTTTAATGAATTCTTCTTTGCTAATATTAGAAGCAAGCAATCTCACTCCGCAATTTATATCGTAACCAATGCCTCCGGGAGATATAATTCCTTTTTTCACATCAAATGCAGCAACTCCTCCAACGCAGAATCCATAACCCATATGTGCATCCGGCATAGCCATAGAGTGTCCTACAATCCCAGGCAGTTGTGATACATTTCCTACTTGCTCGAGAGTTTTATCTTCTTTTATTTTATCAATAAGCTTCTCAGATGCAAATATTCTTCCTGGAACATTCATTTTCCCAGTCTTAGGAATTTCCCAGATGTTCTCGGATATCTTCTTTATTTCCATATGAAAAAAATGTCAAACAAGACTTATAAATTTAAACATCAAGCACAAACACAGCTTCCCAGTGCTTTTTGCTGTCTTTTCCTACTTTTTGTTTTACATACATCTCAGAATATGTTGGTGCCTTGATATGGTCTAGCTCAGGATAATTGTTTGTATTATCTCCTAACAATTCTGCTTCCAGATTTTTCCCCTTTATTTTAACATGCGCTTTTGAAACAACAAATCCTTCCGCATCACCCAAATAAATAATTTCATCAAGAAAATCATACAACAGAGATTCATTATCTTCCCCAGAGATTTTTATTTTCTTTTTCAAAACAGGTTTTATCTTCTCTCCTCTAGCCATAAAATCAGAAATCGCAATTACAATATTCTCAAACACCTTGTTTATTGATGAGCCTCTAACCTTGAATTTCACTTCAGAGGTATGCTCCATAACATCTATATTTTTATTTTTCATTTTTCAGTTCAAGAATCACTTTTGCCATATAAAAATTCTTAACTTTTTAGGGGAAAAATCATTTCTTATATCTGCGCTAATAACTCTCTCTTGTGCAAAGACCTCTCCTTCAACATATTTATCGAGGCCACAAACAGCATTTATATCACATATTGTAAAATCATAATTCACACTTCCAAGAGGAAGTCTTCTGTCCATAAATTCTTCAATATCTTCAATATTTCCTTCTAAAACAGCCTGTCTTAAACTAGCATTCTTGGATATTTCTTCTAAAAAATCTCTTGCGCTCTCATCATAATCTGGAGATATTGCTCCTGCCTTTGTCTTAGCAAGAATAAAAAATAGCATCCCAGCTATTATCAAAATAGATATGCTTGCTTCAACTATCTTCATAAATCCTTTTTTATTCATATCACCAGACTGAAACAGTCAAATCTGCAAAACCCATACTCTCATCAGATCTTATTGTTTCCCTTCTTTCACTTTTAGTAAATACTTCCAGTCCATCAGGTACTGGATTTTCACTTCTAAAACTATTTCCGTCAAGAACATCAAATGAAAATCCAAAATTGACTCTTCCGGGAAGATTAAACTCTTTTTTAAGAGCCTGATAATCTTCAAAATAACTCTCATTCAATTCCAAGGCTTTTTCTTCACTCCATACTTTCTGTTTCCCAGAACTTGAAATGCTAAAGTTTTCAGGACCTAGAAGAACTTCTCCAGACAATAAATCTTCATTATAAAACTCCGAAAATTTTACAATAACAAATTCATTTCCTGCCCTGTTCAACACCACTCTGCCTCCAGAATATTTAGAATTGAGCTTTTGCCCCTCATTTGTTTCTACCCTTATCTTAAAATTTTCAGAGTTTTGTAAGGGTATTGAAACAATATTAGCATTGACATCCTTAAAAACAACAGAATAACTAATCATATCACTTTCAATCTTATCTGATATCTCATCAATCCCGTATGTAAGGGATGATTCAACAATTCTATCTGTTTCCAGTGGATTTAGAAAATAAAGAGCAAACACCACAAATCCTACAAAAATAACAATTGCCAAAATAACCTCTATATGGCCCATCCCTCTTTTATTCATAGATACCCAAACAAGATATTATTTAAATAACTTCCTTTTAAATCATATATGGAAGATATAATAGTCAAGATAAAGAATAAGAAAGAATTTAGAGATATCCCTGATAGTTTTATATCTGATTTATTAGATTCTTACATCTCAAAGAACAATATAAAGGAGATAAAAGGAAAAAAGCAGGAAAAATTTGTTCTTAAGGAAATAAGGGCTGAACTTAGAAAATACACTGGGCAATATCAACATAAACAGATTGACAGAAAAAGCATGCTAAAAAAAGGAGAAATCTTGGAGATATTAAAGTCCCATACTTCTACAAAAGAGCGCTTGGATTTTTATCCTGCTTTAAAAGAAAAGATAAAAAAAATATCACCAAAATCTATTCTTGATCTTGGTTGCGGGCTTAATCCCATTGCATTAGCATCCCCAGATGTAACTTATTATGCTTGCGATATTAAAGAAAGCGAATTAGAACTGATAAACGATTTTTTTAAGATGAACAAACTAAAGGGTAATGCTTTCTATTTTGACCTCCGCAAGGAAATTGATTTTCCAAAATCTGACCTTTGCCTCATCTTCAAGGTATTCGATATAATAGAATCAAAGGGTCACAAAATTGCAGAAAAAATACTTACAGGCGTCAATTGCAACTGGATGATAATCAGTTTCTCCACAAGAAAAATCTCTGGAAAAAGAATGGCCTCCCCAAGAAGGCAATGGTTTGATAAACTACTTTCCAGACTAAAATATGACTTTGAGACTTTTTCCTCAGAAAATGAATTCTTCTATATCATAAAAAAATATTCTTAAATGTCCTACAAAAACAATCTAGATCCCGTAGATACAAGGAAAGCCATTACGGACAATATAATTGAATGTTTTATTCCATATTTGACAGAACCTTCTGAGAGTTTACCTATTATAAGGCCAACAAAGAATCCCTGCACTAATAAAAGATAAAGAAATGGTCTTGCAAGTGCTTCTGCAGAGACACTTGCCTCGCTAGCAGCTAATGAACCTCCCGCAGCTATAGTTCCACTAAGGTCTCCCGCACTCCCAAAAGATCCAATAGAACTTATATCAGCTGTCAATGGAAGAATCTTAAATTCCATTATAAGCATTATCCCAAGAAAAATAAAGAATATAATATATCCCTGAACCACAAGACTTGATATTGCGTTTTTCCTCTCTTTCTTGAGTTTCTCCACTTCATAAATAGAATTTGCAACAGATTCAAGGATATGATTTATCTCTCCCCCAGCATTCTCAGCCTCTCTTATCAAGGTTATTGCTCTTTTGACAACAATACTATCAATGTCCTTTGCAAAACTATCCATTGCCTTGCTTATAGGAATTCCAACAGATATCTGGTTTGCAAGTTTCTCCACATACTTACTTAATACGCCAAAATCTTTATTTCTCATGTTCACAATACTTTTCCCAATAGGTGTTCCAGATTTTACGCTCTCAGCAAGATTTCTAGAAAATTCAAGGAATTGTTGATTCAGCTCTTGCTCTCTTTTTCCAGCAAGAACAAGACTTGTCAGGATAGGGAGAAGAAAAATAACAAGAGATATCCCTATTAAAAAAAAGAACACCTTGTCCTGCCTGAAGAAAATAAGATTAGAAATAAGAATTATAAGAGCAAATACCCCGCCTATCCAATGCATTTTTTTTATTCTCATCATAATTTACCCTTTTCTGTAATTAATAAATTGTGCCATTAATATAACTCTTCACCTGTTCAACAATCTCGCTATAACTCAAGGACTGGTTTTCCCAAACATTCAAAATATTAAATAGTGAGGGCATGTTAATGAAAGACTCTCCAGGAATCACATAATTGAATATCCACATTTGATTACCTTCTTCAACTGCTTTATCAAATGTTCCAGTGTAATGCGTACCCAATTCATTAACAAGATAAATCTGTTGATTATTATAGATTGGATTAACACCCCCAACCACTGAATAAAATATGCCTTCTTCAATCGCTGCATCAGAATCAGTTCCATTCACTCCGTAAACAACTGTAAGCACAGGTCTGTAACCTAAATTGGGATTATTTTTAGATCCAATTCTCACATCTTTGTTCACTTGATAGTGCCCATCAAAACCAACACTGAAAACATCTGAATCAAGAGAACCTTCAAAATCAGAAATTGCTAAATCCAAATCTATATTCTTGACAACATCAGAAGCAAAAGTCTCAGAATAATAAAGAGTTCCATCAGCCATATCTTCCCAAAACTGGCAGTTCCCATAACACTCTGTACTATTATCTTCATAAGTTAAGTTATTACCATTCATATGGCTGATATTCAAAGTCACATTTGGAGTCCCAGTAGAAGCAGTGTCTACATAAATTTGTAAACTTAAGTTATAAACAACAGACCCATCTGGAATGCTTGAGACATTCCAGTCTATGTCTCCTTTAGCCATTCTTGTTCCACCAAGAGTCAGAATATTGCCTAAACTTATATAATTCACTGGAGACCCCACTCTAGTATATGTATTTGGAGTTCCAGACTCGTTGTACACATAACCATCCCAGGCTATGGATGTATCTCCCAGATCAATTGTGGGATCAATAGTTACTGGATATACCACATCTTTATGGTTAAGGAAAGAAACTGGGATTGTTACAATTATTTGATTCCCCTCAACAGAATGCTCAAGGTCTTGACACAACCCATTTGCGTCACAAATAATACTGTCTCTAATTCCAAAATCAGCATTACCTCTTTTAGTAAAGGTTATATCAAAGTCTCTATCTGGAAGACCTTGTAATGGCTCGTTTATCACAATTTCTTCTTTGAACATGTTTGGCAGGTAAGTGTAAACCAAATCAACACCCGGAATAATATCATCATAAGAAATCATATTTTCGCTAATTCTTGGGATAAAATCAACATTTCTCCCTAACAATTCATTTAACCTTACTGTAAATTCTTCACTCCCTATAAATGCAGAAACTGTTCCGTTATCATCAGCAATAGCTCTAAAACGATAATCTTCAGTACAATATCTTGTTCTTCCATCAGCAGAACAATCTGAAAAACTTTCATCTATCTCTTCCCAACCATTATTTCCATTCCAGTATTTTTCATAAGAATACACATTAACTTGGCAAAGGTTTCCGTTACAATTCTTGTCCCAATTAGAACCATATTCAATAGCCGAAACTAAGCCAATCATTCCACTAAGTAAAAATACTATTCCAAACATTAAACTTATCTTATTTCTCATCATATTACCTCTATCTCCAAGCTTTCGGTATCTGAAAATTCATCACTCATTGTGCTTGCAATTACAGTATAATTTCCTGAGCTTGTATAATTATAGAATGCATAGACAAATAAATCTTCATTTGATTGTAATGTTGAATTATATTCAGAGGATATATTAGATTCTCCAGTATCCAAAGACCAAACAATATTTTCTAATTCAGAATTAACTATATTTGTTATTACAAACCTAAAGACCCTATTAAGATTATTCATATAAACAACATCAAGATCCGAAATAACTAATCCAGGACCTATAATTGTTATATTGGTTCCAGGGTTATAATAGTTTGAATAATTATTACTTCCATCAATATCAATTGCTCTGCATCTCAAATCTACATTAAATTGTGTCTCTAATCCACTTATGTTCCAGTTGAATGTAGAATTTTCTGAATTGTTACCTATTTCTCTCCAAGATTGTTCATCCAACGTGTAACTTATATCTAAATCATTATATTCAATAATCCCAACTGAATCAGAGTGGAATAAAAAGGGAATTAAACATAAATTATCATTTAAGACACAGCCGGTACAATTACAGGAGCCTCCATTGAGAGAAAGGTTTACTGCGCTAGAAAAATCTTCTGTTCTATTATTAGAATGATTAAATACTCCTGCATATTCCCATTCCCTAAAACCATCGACACTACCAATCTCTAAATAAGGATTGGTTGGACTTTGAGAGAAATGTTTTCCATTTCCACCATTATATAAATCTACAATTTCCTGTGATGACAAAACTCTATTCCATATCCCTATTTCATCTAGCGAACCATCCCAGTAATTCCCAAATGAGTCTCCTCTTTCACTTGCTATCTTAAATGGTTCAGAATTACTGGCGATTGAAACAGTGTGTGTTTGTAAACCTTCATGAACTCCATCCAACCAAATATCAAGACTGGTGCTATTCCAAGTAAATATTACATGATGGTATGTTCCTTGCCCTATGATCCCAGCCCTTACAGCAGCACTTTGAGAAATCCCGTTTCCAACGCCCAAAACAAATCCCTCAGTACTTACGTCATATCTCATTTCATAATTTTGTGTTGGTCCATTTCCATTACCTTTAGTAATCAAATACATGTCATCAGTGTTGTCAGTTCGATTGACCCACATAGAAACACTTCCCTCTGAAAGGTCTAGCGCAGAACTATCCAAAATATTAATATATTCATCCAACCCATCAAAATTTAATCCAAAATCTCCGAGTTTTGGATCTTTCCAATCAGAGTCCTCCATATTATTTAATGTTCCATCATTAATTCCTGCCAAATCTGTTAAAGTAGTTCCAGAACCATCTTCAAAATCATAATATGCATTAGCCTCAGAAAAAATAGAATTATTTTGTGAGGTCCCAGTTAAATTAAGAGTGGCATTTAAAACATTAGCATTCTTGGAGATCTCCAAGTATCTAATTATATTTTCATTTCCTGTAAAAGTCAAGTTTTCTGTTTCTATAGAATTATTAAATGTATTAATCAATATCAAATCATCGTTTTTATAAAATGCTTCAGTAAAATAAGTTATTATATTTCCTTCTTCATCAGTAGAACCAGTACAATTTATCTCAATCGTATTAGAAAATGTTCTATTGTCAGAACATAATTCTTCGTCACAGAGAAGGGAATTAGGCGTAGTTGGAGGGTTATTAGGCGTGATATTTATATAAAGAGACCAATTATTGATAGCAAAGCTTCCTCTTGACACATTATCATAAGCAAGGCAATTCCAATTAAAGTTAGTGCCATCTTCTAAATTATTAAATGTAAATGTTGTTATATTAGAAATTCCACCTATTTCTTTAGTTTGATTAGCTTGCCAGGCCCCAGAAATATCGTGGTAGAGGGTGATATTTTTTAATTGATAATTATCTGAAGCGTAGCACGCAAGGTCAATGTTACCATCAGCATCTTGAGATCCATTAAGGGGGTCAAGAAGAATGACTGATGCAGGAGTATCACAAAAGTATGTACACCCAACATAATTGGTATCATTCCAATTAGCAGTATTTTCACACCTATTTTGCGAACCCCCCGAGAAATCATACATTCCTGTAGCAAAAATATCATAGATTGAATTCTGAGAGCAAAAATAATTGCCATTCACGTTGACCTTATCTTGATTTTGTATATAAACTCCATAATCGTTATTTGATATATTATTATTTTCTATATACGCTTCTCTATCATCTCCCGCACTACTTGCATCAAGATAAATCCCTCGAAAATTATTCTCAATTACATTACCTGAGAGGTTATTAAATGAACTATCTTCAAACCATATAGCATAATTTGTATTGAATATCTTGTTGTTGAATAATTTATTATTTCCTCCAGAAGAACTCCCGCTAGTATGATGAATTATTATTCCTTCTTCGTCAGCATTGATTATTATATTATTTTCTATATAGGTGCGCCCAGTATCTCCACTACTATCTCCTTGTGAATTTATTCCCTTTTCTTCAATATCAAAAATATTATTCAAGAATTCATTCCCCACTCCGTCTCCAGTCATTTTAACTCCATTTGAGGCATTAAATATACAATTCATTACAACTTCACCTTCTTTTTCATGTATAGTCATACGAGAGGAAGTTGTAATGGTAGCTCCCTGACAATTTAATATAACTCCATTATCTGATGTGGACCAATTAATTGTTTCACTATATGTGCCACCATCTGTAACCTTAACTAAATCACCATTAGTGGCTACATTTAATCCTGCCTGGATCGTTGTATAATCGCATCCACTTGCACAAACTGTGATGGTGGAACCAACACAACTTTCATCATATTCACACATTGTTGAAATATCGCACATTGGAGGATCAACAGTTCTGGTATATTCTCTTTGGAGACTATTGCATGAGCCTCCTCCGCAAGACCCTGCCTGCCATGTACCAACTTGGCAAATATCTCGAGTAGCATTTGCAACATCTATTCTTTTCCAACTACTTCCTTGAATTTGTTTTCCTGTTTCTTGTAAAATTTGTTCGATTTCATCTGGCATTAAACTAGGATCTTTTTCCAAAAGGATGGCTACAGCTCCCGCAACATGAGGAGCAGCCATGCTTGTCCCGCTTTGAAGTACAAAATCAGATTGACTTTCCCAACGATAATTAGTTGATCTTATGGAAACTCCTGGAGCAAGTAAATCAAGGTTGGGACCCCTGTTTGTATTTGCCCAAAGGTTATCTTGTTTGGTCGTGGCTCCAACCGAAGTTGCTCCTCTAACACAACCCGGCCAAGATATTCCCTCTGTGTGACCATCATTTCCAGAGATTGCATCGACAAAAATACCTACATCATGAGCATTATTTATCGCAGCAGTAGCAGCCAATTTGTCAGAAGGGTTACAATCAGAACTCCATTCTGTATGATCATAAATACTCATCGTTATAACTTTAATATTATAAATACTAGAATTAGCAACACACCAATCAACCGCTTTTTCTATTGCTTGAGTTCCACAAAAACTACCATCAACACAAGCTTTCATTGCAATAAGAGATGCATTTGGAGCAACGCCTCTATATATTGAGTCTTCTGAAGCCACAATTCCTGCAACATGAGTCCCATGCCCTCCCAGGAATTCGTCATCGTCCATTGGATCGCCGTCCTCAGAACCACAATTACTACTTGCACAATAATCATAGCCATCAACAACCTTACATCCATTTCCAAAACACCCGCCCAATGCGGGATGAGTATAATTTATTCCAGAATCTATAACACAAACTGCAACCCCTTCCCCAGAATATCCTAAACTCCATGCCTCAGTAGCATTCACTAAGGGAATACTCTCATCCAACCCCAAACTTACTCCTTTATTAGTCTCTATAGAGATAACATTTGGATTCGTCATTAACTTATCTAATCCCTGTTTTGTAATACGTCCACTAAATGCATTGATTATCTTGAATTTATGATCTAATCTAAATTCAGATTCGTCTAATGTTGAAATAACTTCGTCTTCAGATCTAGAAAAATATTCGGCCTTTGTCTTATAAATTGAAAATTTTTCTAACTGAGTTTTTTGAGAATTTTTATAACTCATTCCACTTTCATCTCTTAACATGACTGTAACGTATACTTCTGTTTGATTTGTAAATTTCTCCAAAATCAAAGGATCAAAAAAGAGTTCATTAGAGAGTGTAGTTTTAGAGGGTTTAAATCCATTCACACTATTATAAATGTTCTCCCAGCTTTCCTCAATAATTCTTCTTCTCGATTCAGGAACCCATGTACTCCAATTCTGATCCAGGGGCCTCAAAGAGGTCTCATACTTAATACCCCCTCCATAACCATAAATTATTTTTTCATCACCTATGACATACTTTAAGTCCATGCTATCACCGTAACCATAAGGTCCAGCTCTAATCGGAGAAGAATAAAAAACAATTACAAATATAATTAAACCAAAGAAAATCACTCTTTTTTTATTTAACATTTTTATGTTTTCCTTTTTCTTCTAAATATAATGTGGGCTAAAAAAATTATAAGTCCTAAAATTAATATTCCAATTAGGACATAATTCCGATTTTCTTTCATATCTTCTATTTTGTTTGAATTCTGTGTAGTATTCTTCTTTTTACCTTTTCCAAGCGATAGATCAACAGCTAATTCCCCAGCAGCCTCAACATTCTCATTCATATTAAGATCCTTAATTATTTTAAAAAGAAACTCTTCTTCTGGAGCATTCAATTTATAGTATGTGCCATACGATTTTTCATCTATCTCCAGGAGTTCACATCTGCAAGATGCAATTACTTCTTCTATTTGTTCCTCAGAAACATTTTCTTTAAATTGAATAGTAATTCTCCTAAGGGCATAATCTGGCAATTCTTTATCCAAATTTATGTTAATATCAGAGGAATTAGATATTATGGGTTCTTTTATAGTAACGATTATTCTATCATTTTCCCATCTAGTTAAAATACTATTTATCTCATCATTATAGACATAAGCTTTTTCGTCTTTGATAAAAACTAATCCATAATTCCCCGGAGATAGGCCTTCTATAACATAATTCCCGTTTTCATCAGTAAATGTCTCTGCGACAAGAGATAAATTCTGTATTGCCTGTACCTTAATATCTTCTTCTGCGGGAATAACACTTCCAGAAATCGAACCTGTTTCCTGGGAAGAGGCCAGCGAGGTCATTAATAAAACAAGACACAAAATTGCAAGAGAATGCAAAACCTCTCTTTTCATTATTAAATAAGAACTTTATATTTTATAAACGTTTTCTTTAATTCTTCTCGGAATCGTCATTTCCTTCGTTGCATTCAGAATCATTCCCATCAATTTCTCCATCAAAATCATCATCTAATTCATTAGAGCATCTTGTTGAATAAGAGTGTAGATACACTTTTGCATAGGGCTTGCCATCCCAGTCTAATTCTCCAAAGCCATTCATATAAAACCTGAATGTCTTAAAGCCAGGCATTTCAATATAATCATCATCTGTAATGAATAATTTTTTATCAGCATTCCAAATAATATCAAATTTATCTAATTTAATTGAATTTTGAGTTTGTTCTCTTATTTTAATATGAAAAATTAAACCCTCAATTATTTCTCCGTTTAATTCTACGGGATTTCCTTGAGACAAGATGAATGTATCATTACCTCTTTGTAAACTAAATCTTAGGGGATTTATTTCAGCATCCGTGATGTTGTATCTCTTACCAAATAAAGTAATATTTGTATTTTCAAAATCAACTAGGTGCTCCCCAACAATAGCTGATTCAGGTTCATAAAGGAAGTTCAATGTATAATTGAAGATGTGTTGTTCTACATTGATGGGAATTCCTATGGTGTGTTCTCCATTATCATAGTCTAAATCCGAAAAATTTAGAAGGATTAACTCACTGCCTAATTTTAGAGATTGTTCATAACTATACCTTTCCCATTCTCTATGGCTGAAGTAGAATTCCTCATCAAGAACCTTTTTAAAATCAGCCCGATCTATTGTTTGACCAAATACTCCAGCCAAATCATCTCCAATGTTTAGCCTATCACTTGTTCTATCTAGCCTGGCAAACTCTGCAGATTCCTTATCATTAAATATATTGCACTGAGGGTCATTACCATAATCAATCCACCCGTCGCCATCATTATCTATTCCATCATTGCACTCTGTTTTTACATCACAAAATCCATAAGCGCAAATTTGCTCCACAGACAATGTATTTTCACTATCTTGCTTTCCAGTTTTGCAAATTTTATCATATCCATCAATCAGTCCATCAAAATCATCATCTAATCCATTTGAGCACATTGTCGATGGCCCATGTAAGTAGATGTTTGCATAGGATTCAGCTCCATGATAGAACAATTCCACACTATCTTGTTCAGAAGCAGTATAGTGCAAAATTCTCGTAGCAAGATCAGAGACAATATAACTCTCATATATTTTTGTACTATTGATTTCCCTCCCGCTTGGACCTCCATTTATAGCATTATTAACATGGCTTACATGAATTTTTCCATCAGGAGTATCGTCTACTGTTATATTAAAGGATAAACCTTCAGTAACCCTCTCATCTTTACTCTCTTCAGTAAGGAATAAGTAAAAACTATCAGGATTATGGCCATCCATATTGCCCTTAAGATTTAACGCACCTGGAGAATTAGTGTTGCTGTTGGTTAGGTAAGGTAATTGCACATATAATCCCTCTGCAGTATACAATTCATCAAATGAAAGTTCCTCGCCAATCAGTCTAAAAGTAACCAGTTTATTCTCATTCTCCATCACAATTTCCTCAATTCCAAATTCAATATTTCCTATTTGGCAAGAATCTCCAACTCTTTTTTCATTGCATTCTATATCTCCAGTGATATAATTTGATATGCTGACAGAATTATTTTGTAGATTTTCAGATTCAATAGTCAACAAATATGATTCAGTTGCATTATTGTCTGAGGAATTCCAAGAAGTTATAAACCATTTGTCCCCACTTGTTAAATTGAAAGTTAAAAAGTTAGAATCAGATGTAACAAGTCTCTCATTCTCATTTCTTCCCAACCCAATAAACTCTCCTGTTGAGTTTGCATAGATTATGTTAAATTCAGCTAACCCATCAGCGATGAATGCTTTTAGTTTGATACTAGAATTTCCATCAGATAATACTTCTAATCTTTCTTGTACGGGGGTGACAAATCCGTTCATATAAAATCTAATTCCCGAAAAAGGCATTTCAACAAAACTAATATCTGTGACGAACAGCTCATCTGATGTGCTCCATTCAAGAATGATTTTACTAAGAAATGCTGTACTGTCATTTACTTCCATATTGATATATGATTTGAAATTTTCAATACTATTGTAATTTACCCTTATGTTTTCGCCATTCATCAAATGGGTTACATTTCCGTTAGAGTCTAAAAAAACAAATTCAGATAGTGTTGCCTTTACCAATAGATAGTTTTTGCCCATTATTTCTATTTGGGTATTTTCAAGATCAATTAATCTTTCTTCAACAATATTAGACTTAGATTCATTAAAGAAACTTAAGGTATAATTTAAAACATATTCATGAGGAAGGATTTTCACCCCGAGAGTAGGTGTTCTTCCACTAAGTCCATTTTGTTCTTCATAATCTGAATCCCTAAAATGCGATAATATTGGGTTACCAAGTATTATTGATTGCTCATAACCGTATCTATTATTCCTATTATCTATATAAATTTTATCTGATAAGACTACTGGTAAGTTCTCTTTGTTAATCTTATTTCCAAATGGTCCATTTAAGGCATCTCCTAAATTAATTTGATCAGTTAAATTGGCCAATCTGATATAATCAGCAGACTCATTATTATCTCCGAGACTTCCACACTGAGGATCATTATCATAATCGATCCATCTATCCCCATCATTATCTATTCCATCGTTGCAATCAGATAAGCACTTTCCACTAAAACAACCACCTTCACAGGCTTCTGTAATATCCTTTCTTCCCTTGTCACAATAATATTCTAGTAAATCAAAATCGTTGATACAAGAATCACTCAAGCAATTTTTTCCAACACAGGTTGTTCCTTTTTCAAAAAAGTTGATTCCATCGTCAGAATCAGTACAATATTTTTGGGCTGAACCCACTTCTGGAGCAAATTGTAAGTTTGTCGTATTAATGAGGAATCCTCCACCAATCAATGCTATTACTCCGAAAACAATAATTAATTCAAGCCCAAACCCTCCCTTATTCATCCATAGACAAACATTATAGAGTATATAATTTTTATTCTCATTTCAATATCCTGGCTGTTTCAGCCCCAATAGCACGAGGAACAATATGTTAACAACTGCCACTATTAATATGATTCCAAGGGTTAAAATCCCTGTGCTTATTCCAAATCCAACTCCTGAAACAGATATCATGATAAGCAATAATAAAAGTATCATAGGGGCTGCTATAACAACGCTGATATAAATGTCCATGAATGTCTCAGCAGTCTTTGCGAATTTCTCTCTCTCCAAACGATAGTTAAGAAGAAGAGTCTCAGCTCTTTTCTCCAGAAAGGAATTAAGATTTCCTCCAGTCATGATAGATGTCGCAAGTCCTTTCAATAGTTCTGAAAGCTTAGCACTTGGGCTTGAATTTGCCACATTCTTCAATGCATTCACAAGATCATATCCATAAATATTTATCTGATTCAATATCTTTCTCACTTCACTTGCAGTATACCTATATTCTTGACTCAACGCGATGATTTTGAATATCTGGCTTGGCTCAATTCCACTTCCTGAAATAGATGCCATATGTATAGCAACAAAAGGAAGCTCCCTATCAATCCTGCTTCCAAGGGATTTTTTCTCGCTATAAGGATAAAAGTAGAATGATAATCCAGTTATAATTGGAATGACTGCAAGTATCCAGGATACCTTGAATATTCTTGCAAAATAACTCCCTGAATATGCACTGATGAATGGGAATGTAAAAGAAATTTCAAAAAAGATAAAGAACACCATTACAAAAAAAGCTACAAATATAGATATTAACAATCCAAGAAACATCATAGAAATATAAGTTACTGGTAATATATTCAGATTGCTTTTTCTCAGATCAGATATAAGTCCCGAAAATTTTTCCTTTAAGAGAAAGTCATTTGAAAAACTTCTAAAAAAAGAATTTGCCAATTTTGGATAGCCTCTAGATTTTTTATACTCTATGACTTTTTCACCCTTTATCTTCTTTCTCTTCTTAAGTTTTTTGAGCAATTCTTCACTTATACTAAGCTCTTCAATAAATTTCCCCTTATCAACTTTTTTAAGAACAATTTCCACCCTTTCAGAGATAGGCTCCTTTGATTTAACATTTGAGTCAGCACTTGCAGGAGATATAGATATCTTCTCAATCTTAGGCTCTACATCCTTTCCAGGAATCTTCTTAACAAGGGAGATATTTTTGACTATTTCATCAATTGAATTATTTATTATTTTAACTTTTCTCTGATAAGACCCTATCATTAAATCAATCAGTCTGCTCTCCTCAGGAGAAGCAAAATCGCGTCTGTTCATAAAATGAGACATTTCCTCAACTATCTTAATCTCAGTTTCTATGTTATTTTTTAAGTCTTTAATCATTTTAAGGTTTCATCAATCTTTTTCTGTAACGATGTCATTTCCTTTTTAGCAGATTCAAGCTCTTCAAAATTGTTCATTTCATAAGACTTTTCTATTCTATCACCAACATCTTTCATAGAATGCAAAAGCTGGAGCAATAACACAACCTCTTGTTTATTCATTTATAAGAAAGACAAATACTATTTATATAGTTTTCAACTAACTACTTTAAATTTCTTCAATATAACATCTGAATCTTTATGATAGTCATTAATTATTTTCTGAATTTCTGCGAACCCAAATATTCCCTGCTTGAAGAGATTATACATTAATCTCGACCTATGCAAGAATTCTCTCTGTAATTCTTCCATTGTCAATCCATATCTTGCAGATATCTTCTCAAATACCTTACTTTGTTTTTTGAAATAAAATACATCTCTGCCTGGCTCCCAGACAAATGGGGTGTTTATCAATGCAGACCCGTCTTTATCGACATTTACAACTTCAACCAGCTCTCTTAGTCTTCTAGTGTGTTTATTTTTCACAATAGCATGAGTCATCACAGCTATACAATCTAAAGAATTAACCAGAGTTGGTGAAAGATTTATAGGGGGAGTCTGTAATCTTCGGATTACTGTATCTATAGAATCAGCGTGAAGTGTGCTTATTGACGGATGACCAGAGGACATTCCCTGAAAGAGTACATAAGCCTCTTTTCCTCTAACTTCTCCCACAATAACATAATCAGGGTTTTGCCTGAATGAGTTCTTTAGTAAATCAAACAAATCTACTTCCCCGACCTTTCCCATTCCTACAGAAGTTCTAGACACAGCAGGAAGCCAATTTTCTCTAGGTAAATTCAGCTCTCTTGTGTCTTCAATACTAATGACTCTTGCTTCAGGAGGAATAAAAAATGCCAATGCATTTAGAAGAGTAGTCTTTCCAGAAGAAGTTCCCCCAGTAATTAAAATATTTGATTTATACTCTATCAATAACCAAAGATAGGACAACATTTCAGGACTTAATGTATTCAATGCAATAAGCTGTGTTGGTGTCCAAGGTACCCTTGTGAATTTTCTGATTGTGAATGTAGGTCCTCTAGATGTCACATCTTTTGTATATGTAGCATTTATTCTGCTCCCATCAGGAAGGCTTCCGTCTAATAAGGGATTTGCATAAGAGACATATTTTCCGCTCCTCTGAGCAAGCTTCTCAACAAAACTGGCAAGATAATCAACATCCTTGAATACCACATTAGTTCTCATGTTCCTATAAACTCTATGTACAATATATACGGGGGTGTCAACTCCATTGCATTCTATATCCTCTATAAAATAATCTTTAAGCAGTGGGTCTATTTCGTTCATGCCTATAAAATCTCTGTATAAAAAGTAAAATATTCTTTCATATATGCTTTCAGGAATCTTTAGGTTAAGTTCATCTATAAGAAGCCTTGCAGTCCTGTCTATATACTCCACGAGATTTTGCATAGTGTTATCTACAGCAACATTGATATTGATAAGCTCAAGCATAGACTCTTCAAGTTTTTTAAGAATTTTCTTCTGGTCATCATTCAACAATGGCTCTTCAAGCTCATAGATCATCTCTCCAGTATCATCATCCCAGTATATATGAACATTAGCATATGGTGCTATCAGTGAGTATCTTACATCTACCTTTGTCCTATCTTCTGCCTTGCTTAATGGTGGAACACTTGGACGAATATTTATGCTTATTGTCATCTTAACCTCTTTATAATACTAACTTTATGGGATTTATTAAATTATGCCTAAATCTTCTCAAAATTGACAATTTGCCTTCCTTCTGGGGAAAAACCGCCATTTTCAAATCTAAACTTATAAGGTACGCTAGAGGGAGTGAATATTATTATATCCTCAACACCTTCAAAAGTAATATTTTGTTGATATTCAATAGTCAACTTGACAGTATTTTTCTTCTGACCTTCCTGTGTCAATATTTTAACTCTCCCAATACTTGTCTCAACGTCAGGTTCAGAGTACAATACATCGCTATCGTCCATTATGTAATATATTATATCTTTCTCTCTATCAAAATAGATTTCTCCTCTTTTCATCCTAAACTCTACAGTTCTTGCATTCCCAACACCTCCTGCAAGAGATTCTTTTATTTTAGAATCCATTTCATTAAAAGAAGATATTGTTTGCTCAATCACACTCTTATCTTTATACTCATTTATCTTTGGAGTTACAATAGCAAGAACAACAGCAATTAAAGATAGGCCTATCAATGTATAAATGACTGTCTCAATCCAAACTTGTCCAGATTTTGATCTCATTTTAACTTGCGAGGATCTTGCTAACTGCATCATTATCTAAACAAGTATTCAATTCTATAGAATCACTTAAATCACAAGTTTTTCCTGATTTCAATCTTGCACTCACTTCTATCTTTTCAAAAAGACCTTCAGCAACATATGTCCTAACTCCGCCTTTCTTAGGCATTTCAAGTCCCTCACTAAAGAGTCCATTCAACATTCTAAGTTTTGAAGAAAGAGTGTTTCCTATAGTGCCATTTAAAAATTCAACAACTTCAGAACTTCCCTCATTATATAATGCAATCTTAAGTCCAGAAATATCCTCTCCTCCAACTCTAACTGAAAATCCAGTCCTCTCACCTTCACTTCCATCCCCCAGTGTCCCCCCAATATTACAATTATATGGGCTCTCATCAAATGTCACATGTCCAAGAATATCAAAACATTCCTCACTTCCTTCCAGACTTTCACTCACGAAAGGCACTACAAACACAGCCAGAATACTGATGGCCACGAAAGTAATAAGGAGAATAAGCACTGTAGCAATTATAGGACTTATACCTCTTTTATTTATCACCATATTTATATTCATCAAAACTTCTTTTTATATCTTTCTCTGAATAATTAAACTGTGAGATAGATTCCAACATTATCTTCACATGAATATGCAACCTTTCCAGCATCAGCCTGTCCTAATACTATGGGAATTACAATCAAATCATCTCCTGCAGAAAAACCTCCCTCAGATATGTCAATAGTGGTAGATTCCCCACTCCCAATAGATCTTTCAGTATATTCGGTTACAGTCTCTTCACCAGATTTTAATTTTCTCACGTCAAATCCAAAAAGAGGGATTTCTCCTTGATTATTTATCTCCAATGTACCTCCGTCATCATATATCCCTGCCTCAAATTTTACCCTATCGCACGCTCTCTGAACAGGCTCTCCAAATTTTGCAACTTTCTCAGCAGCAAATCCTCTTGCCCATAAAAATATTATTGCTGCTAGTACAAAAACAATAGCAATAAGCAGAACCGTAGCAATTATTGGACTAAGACCTCTTTTTTTCATATTTATACCTAACAAAAATTCTTTTTATATCTTTTTAATCTAAATAAATTCATCATGGGTCAGCAACACATTCATCCCATGTGCATTGAGCAGTGCATGTTTGCGTTCCATCATTTCCACTTCCCGGTGCCATTCCACTAAATCCTCCCAATCCTCCTGCATCTCCACTTGTTCCATCTGACAAACACAACCGACTATCTCCTATTTCACACTGTTCATCACCATTAACCTCTCCATCTCCGCAGAAACCACATCCAGTATCAGGATAACACTGATAAACTCCACATTGTAATTGTGTTCCAGAAACACATTGCCCATCAACATCACAGGTTTCTTGACCATTACAAATATTATTATCATCACAATCTGAATCTAATGTACACTGAGGACATTGTCCAGCATCTTCAGGACAAGTTATGCAGTTCTCACCACCATTAACCTCTCCATCCCCACAGAATTGGTCAGTATTACATTCATCATATTGGCAACTGTTCAAGCAGGTTCTTGTCCCATCATACCCTTCGGAAGTCTGACAAGAAACTTCATCATCACTAGGAGGATCACAAGTTTCTCCAGATTCAATCCTCTGATTACCACACACTGGTTCAGTTCTAAGAACTTTTAATTCATCTTCTTCAATTTTAGAGCTACTTATACTCTTAGAATTGTCTTCTACAAGACTAGACTCAAAGTAATATTCAGGGGGATCCGAGAAGCAATATCCAAAAAGGTTAAATCCATCACATTGCCATTCTGCATCCCATGAAACTATTGCTTTTCCATTAACAAATGTTGCTGTAGGAGAATAATTCAATTTATCAGGATCTGATGAATCATCCTCCCATATCTCAAGATTAACATCTTTATCATTACATTCCTCACTTCCAGTTGTTGTAAGATAAACTCTTGTTCCCTCATCTACAGTCAATATACTAAGAGCTCCCCCATTAGAATTAGACCAATAAGCGCTATTTAATGTACATTCTCCATTTCCACTATCTCCCTCATCATCATGCAAGCTATTCCTCACATCTATATCAAGACATTCTACAGGCTCAAGAGCCTTGCTTGAATCAGTACATACTTTTCCATTTGAAAGAATAGGAAACATGTCAATCCTTTCAAAAATTCCATTTGCAACATATATTCTAACTCCACCTTTATTGTTTATATTTAATGCTCCACCAAAAACCCCATCAATCATCCTAATAATTGGAAAAGTTGAATCCTGAGTTATATCAATCACATCTGAAGATCCTTCATGCAATAATCCAACTCTAAATCCCTTCACTCCCTCATTATCAATCTTCACAGAAAATCCAGTCCTTTTTTGTCCACTCTCGTCGTCATAATAACAATTATAATTGGATGACTTGTCAAAATTAATATCTCCAAGCACTTCAAAACAATCTTCACTTCCAAATAAATTCTGTACAAAAGGCAATCCATAAACTGCAAAAATAGCTGCAAGCACTACAACAATCAATACAAGCAAAACACTTGCTATGATTGGACTTATACCTCTTTTTTTAAGCATAATCAATATAGTCTCCCTTGCTTTTTAATTGTTACGTGCATCTTATAGTCTTTGTTACTATTGCCTGTTTGCATATCAGCCACTCATTTTTTTTGTTTATAACAACTGGCTGTATTTCAAGCTCTTTCTCTCCAGGCAAATATTCGTTACCATAAGCACTATAATCAAAAGATTTATCTAAAAACTCTCCTGGCTTTAATCCTTCTATCCCAAGCCCAAAAATAATATCGCACTGATTATTTCCACTAGGAGGTCCATTGAAACACATTGTCTCTCTAACTGTTCTATTAGCTTCTCCTATCTTAACATAAGCTCCATCAACGCTGAACAATCCACGATTTTCAAGGCTTATACTAAGTATTCCTCCAATACAACTTGCTTCGGCTATTGCAAGGTTTACATCTTCAGGGCATTCCGCCCTATCAGAAGGAACATAAAACTTGAGGTAAGAATACACGATGCCTGCCATACCGATAGCCATGACTATAAGCAAGACATACCCTACCATTATACTAACTCCCATCTTATCCTTCAGCAACAAGCTTTTCATCATTCTCCTCCCTCATGATTATGTAAAACAGATTATTTCCCTCATTCATCTCAAACTCATGATTCACGCTATCTATTTCAATACTCACTTTTCCATTTTTTACAAGAACATTTGCTTCTTTTCCACCATCCTTCCTCTTCTGTATTGGGATGATCTTTTCTTCTCCAGTGTTTAATCCTATTGAACCCACATCTTGCTCTTGAAACACAAATGCAGAAACATCTGTGCTATTCCCATATATAAATATCACTGGATCTTGTCCTATATAATTTACATAATCAAACAAGAACCTGCTTGTCAGCTCTTTAGATTCAAACCCGTCCCTATACTCTCCAAAATCCATCACTCTTTTGGTTTCATATCCTACTTCACTAGAAATGTCATAAAAATATTCTTTATCTTCTTTGACAATAACTTCATTCACAACTACAGATAGTCCAATCAGAACTCCAACTATTACCAATGCTGCAATAAGAAAAAATTGCCCTCTTTTGTTCATCACACTCATAAAACAAAAAGGACAATAATGTTTTTAATATTATGCTTCAGAAGAATTTAAGTATTAAAATTGAGTGTTTTCAGAGATGAGAAAAAAAGACGTTAAGGGTATCATCCACGATCTTTTAAGATATTTAGAATGGAGAAATCCATTGCATAACCTTAAGTTCCCAGGAAAGATAAAAGTCAATTTACTAAGTAAGGAGGTAATCGGAATAGGAGAGGATAGCCTTTGGAAAATGTATCATGAAAAAATTGAGTGGTTCCATTGGAGACTTAATCAGCTAAATGCAAATTTAGAAGATTTTACTAAAGCAAGAATTACTATTTCAGGTACAACAGAAAAGGTAGAAATAATCTACAAGGGAGAGAATTTTACAGATAAAATCTCTTTTCAGCCATATTAGTGTAGGCGGGGAGATTGCTCAGCTTGGGCACATCAGCACCCTTCAAACCTTTCTCTGCTTTGCTACCCTATAAGCACCGAAACTTCTGCTTAGGGCTGCTCCGATCAAGGCCTGACCCATTTCACAGGAGTACGGTCGAACAGGACAAAGCTTCAACGTCCGGCTGAAGACTAATATGCTTCTGCATCACGCACTCCTTTAAGCCTGCCATAAAGCCCATTTGCAGATAGCGCAGGGCTAGCGCGCCAGCTTGCCTACACAAATTAATCTTCCTCACACTATTTAAATGTTTTAATTCTTCCAGAATTGTGAAAACATAGAAAGATTATTGACAAAATCATCAGACAACATTAAATACACGATACTGAAGAATCAATAACGAATAAAATCATAAAAAATCACCACTCTTCGTCGTCATGACCATTTATCTGGTCTTTTATCTTATTCAACTCAGAAGATACCCTTTCAGGATTCCCTCTCGGTCTACTAGGAGTCTTAAGTGCAAATATTAAGAGTAATATCACGAATATGAATGCTAAAAGCGATGCACTTATTGTAAGTAAAACCTCTATTTCCATGTTATCATTTAAAATTACGGGTTTTTAACCTTTGTGATATTAAAGAACACAATATTACATTTTCTCAAGAACATTTATTCCCAACAACCTTAATGAATTTTTTAGAACTTGAGAAAAACACTCAACCAGTTCAAGTCTAAATTTTTCTTCTGGAGACCCAATGACCTGAGATTCATGATAAAACTCATTAAATGCTCTAGAGAGGTCATAAGAATAATTAGCTATTACATTAGGGGAAAGATTATTATACGCTTCATTCACAACGTCCGGGAATTTTCCAAGAATTAGAGCAAGTGCTTTCTCCTGCTTATTTGGGACATAACCTAAACTATCCTCAGATATTCCTTTCTTTTTGCGCAATATACTTTTTGCTCTCGCATAGCTATACAACAAATAGGGTCCAGTATCTCCTTCAAATGAAACAAATCTTTTCAAGTCAAAGACAATATCATTTTTTCTATAATTCTTCAAATCTCCATAGAATATTGCAGATATAGCTATTCTCTCAGCTCTATTCTTAAGTTCTTTCTTAGACAATGACTTATCTCTCTTTAATATCTCTTTCTCAGCAAGCATAGTAGTCTCATCAAGAATATCCTCCATAAATACCGTTTTTCCTTTCCTTGTTGCAAATTTTTTCCCATCAGAATCAAGATAAAGTCCATGATCTGCATGTTCACATCTCTTTGCCCAGTCATTTCCCATAAGCTCCAAAACTTTGAATATCTGATTAAAATGAAGTCTCTGCTCACTCCCAACCTCATATATCATCCTATGAAACTTATATTTTTTATATCTCTCAATTGCAGCAGCAAGATCTCTGGTAGCATATAATGTTGCCCCATCACTTTTTTTTATTAAGCACACGCCAAGACCGAGTTCATTTAAATCAACTATCTTAGCTCCATCACTATCCTTTAATAATTTCTTCTTCTCAAGAGCACCTACAACGCCCTCTATATTATCATTATAATCTGATTCGCCAGATATAACATCAAACTTCACTCCAAGACGAGCATATATCTTATCAAATTCCTTGATGCTTATACTCCTGAACTTGCCCCATAGCCTTCTTGCATCCCTATCTCCAGATTCAAGTTTTCTAAACCATTCTCTTGATTCTTTTTCAAGTCCTTCCTGGCTAACCCTTACATAGAGTTCAAGAAGGTGTTTTATAGGGTCAGACTTCAATTTGCCCTCACTTCCCCACATTTTATATCCCACAATCAACTTTCCAAATTGCGTTCCCCAATCACCCATATAATTTATTCTAATGCTCTTAAAACCCTGAAACTTGCTTATCTCTGCAATAGAATTGCCTATTATAGTTGATCTTAAATGGCCTATCCCAAACGGCTTTGCTATATTCGGAGATGAAAATTCAACAACTACGCTCTTTCCCTTTCCTTGATTACCAGAACCATACAAATCCCCTTTAAATTTGATTTGTTTAATAACCTCCTTAGAGAATTCTATTGGATTCACAAAGAAGTTAACATATGCACCCACCGCTTCAATTTTCTCAAAATCCCTTTCAGGTTTTATCTTCTCTGAAATTTCTTTAGAGATGATAGCTGGATTCTTTTTCAGCTCTTTAGCCAATGAAAAACAAGGGAACGCATAATCTCCCATCTCAAAATCCTTTGGAACTTCTAAAATCTCTTCTACTTTTTTTTCAGAAAGTTTTGTAGCACTTGCAATCAACTTAACAACTTTATCTCTCATTTTAATTAATAGAAATCCAGATTAATAAACTTGTAGTTTATTTTTTCCTTTTTATTACAAAGAATACTATTGCACCAACAACCAATACTGCCACAATTATCCCAATTATCCATCCAGTACTGCTTTTACCTTCGCTTACTGTCTCGCTTCCTGCAGATTCTGTTCCAGGACTTTCAGGAAGGTCCTTCTTTTCTTCTTCAACAGTTGTTACCTTCTCATTTACAGCCATTATAACCACATTAGCTTTATTGGCTTCGATTGAGCTTAATGTAACACTTATATCATAATATCCATTTGCATCAACATCAAACTTTTTGACATCTCCAACATTGAACACTGCTTGTTGTGGTGTGCTTGAAACTTCTATTGTAGCTGTCTCTCCACTTATGCTAAGCACTCCAACATGATGCTTCTCAGTTCCTATTTTGACTCTTACTCTCTCCTTAGCTTTCAATGACTTATCTACACTACCGAGATCACTTAACTCAGAGCTATCTTCAACATAAGTATTTGTCCAACTTGAACCACTTCCACTTCCAGAACCACTTCCTCCGGAAGACGAACATTCATCTGTGGAGAATGCGCCAGTAGCAGTTCCCTGGTTTCCAGTATAATCATCACAATCGATTACATAATTGTAGGAAGTTCCGCAAGTCAATCCAGTATTAGTAACCGTCGTCCCTGAAACAGTTCCTCTATTGGATACGCAAGAACTGACTCCACTTCCAGTTTCAGTATACGCTATATCCAATACAATCTGACTATCTGTTGAAGTGGTTGACCTAGTTAATGTAACTACAGGGACAGTACTATCAATTCTTAGATTCCTTTGAGTTATTGGAAATGCAAGAGCACCAGTAAGAGAATTTGTATAATTTGCAGTTGCATTTACATGATACAACCCATCTGCCAGACCAGTATATTGAAGATATCTAACTCTTCCTACATGATTTGAAGTATTTACTGCATCATTTGTTGAGTTGTAAAGAACAACAGTCAATGTATCTATTGGAACACTCGCATCAGTTGTAATATTAGCACTTATTTTACCCGTGGTTGAATTCATAGAACTGTTAGTATTTGTCCCAAACATAATACTATTGTTCACAGTCACAGAAATTTGTGAAAGGGTTGTTAATGTACCATTCTGTGTTACATTGACTGTAAAGTTATATGTTCCAGGTGTAGGTGCCGTCGCATTAAAGCTGAATCTAGCTAAGGTCAAATTTTGCATTAATGCATATGATGTATTAGACCATTGTACACTTGCAACACTTCCATTATTGAAATCAAAGACAGAAGTAAAAGGAGAATCTTCCGAGTTCGTTCCTATAATGAATACAAATCCACTAGGAAGTGTAACATTAACGAGAGTAATATTTTCAGGCCATAATGTAGCAGTGTTGTTTATAGAAATATTGTAAACCACTGAAAGACTATCCTCAATCACGTTTCCAAATGCAGTTGTTTCAGTAACAGCATTTTTTGCAGTGTGGCCAGTAGTTGCAAAAACAAGTCCAATAATTAGAATGATAGATAAAACTGCTACAAAAATAATTGAGCCATACAAAAATGCACGCGCTTGTTTGTTCATCATCTCTTTTTATAAAATAAAAATTTTATACTATCATTAATTACAACTCATTTATAAATCTTTTCATTGGTTGCATAAATTTCACAACTATAATTTGATGACTAATCTAGGTATAACTACCGAGGATTAAAAACCTAAACAATTTTTGTATTTGAACATTCCCTTATATTTCCAAGCCAATTCTAATTCAGATGCTTGAAGTTGAATAGCAAGATCTCCTTTATCCTCGGCTTCCCTGACTGTATTACATAATCCTCTCTTTCCAAGTGTATCAAGATATTTTTCAGGGAATCTTATTATCATATCCGGATATTGAATATCTCCTCTTATAACAGAACCTTTTTTTATAGTAAACTTCTCTTCCCCGACGATAAGTAATGCCTTTCCTTCAGAAGGAAAACTTTCCATAAACTGGCTTCTCTCAATATATCCTGGAAGCTGTTCATAACTCACATCTTCAGTTGCCCATGCAGTCCCTTGACCAGAATTCTTTTCTGGAAAAATTCCTAGAAAATTACCAGTTATTGTCGGTCCTATTAGTAAGATCACTGCAGATAATATGGCCAACACAATAATAGCTTTTACAAACATATCTTTTACAATTTTATTATTCATATTTTTCATTCAGATTAATTGTTTAAATATTTTGTCAAGAAATTATTTTTTCAGTTTATTCCTCACTGCAATAGCTCCAGCAGCTCCTGCAATGACAGCAATGAATAATATTGCTCCCCAAATCCCTGCTGCTCCTGCAAAACCAACGACAGCACCAGTTATCCTAGCTAGGGCTCCCTGTGGCGGCACTTCATCAGTCTCTTCTATAGCTTCAGATACTAATTCTGTACAGCCCTGAATTTCAGCAGGCTTAGCAGAAATAATTGTATAACATCCTTCCTTCTTTTCTGACTCACACAATCTTGTCTGTTCTCCAGCATTACATTCACTCCATTCTCCACAAATCCACTCATTCTTACATGTCCTTCCAGAAGAAGAAAATCCAGAGTTTCCTTCTTCAGACCCAATTGAATTCAAAACTTTGAATTTGACTAATTTGCTAAACCCAAACCCTGCATCTTTGTTTGAACATACGACCTGCATCCAATAATTTCCAGGTGTAAAAGAAAATGCCTTACTATTTTCAAACGAATTCTCTGAAAATCTTATGCTTCTAGTATCCTTAACGGAAGGGGCATTCAAACTTAATATACAATAATTCATATCAAGATCATACCCGTTTTCTTCAAAATATTCGTTATTCAAATGGAAATTCAATACAACATTACTTGGATTCCCAATATATTTCTGCTCAGAGACAGGGGTATCAATTAATATCTCAAAAAATGGATTTTCAGGCCCATCTGTAAAATTATTGAATTCAATCTTATCAATCACCTCACCAGAAATATAAATTAAACTTGCCTTCAGAGTGTTCCCATCATAATCATTCATAATTCCTGTAAATGTAAATTTTTTCTCTAAACTACTTCCAGAGTCCGCATTTATTAATTTTGTAGCTCTAATACCAGAACCTCCTGAACCTCTTCTAATATCCGATTTGATTATCTCTCCTCCAATACCTGATTTGATTATATCCTTAATTTGTTTTTCATCTTCTCCAACATCACCTACATGAACTTCAGATTCTTTCTGATCTGGAAAAACACCATTAATTGCAGAAGTTTGGCTTTCTACATCTGCACTAGCAGAAAAGGCAAAAAAAAGAATTCCTACTAACAATAGTGAGAAAACCGTTAATACCTTCAACCCCTCTCTTAAAACCATTAAAAACAATACACTTTTAAGGTTTTAAATATTTCCATTTTTACGCCTCTATAGCTCAGCAGGTTAGAGTACCAGTTTCGTAAACTGGGGGTCGGGGGTTCGATTCCCCCTAGAGGCTTAAGTTTCTGATGTAAAATTAATGTTAATCAGTCTTGATTTTTTGTACCTTCTTTATTAGTATTTTTCTTTCTCTTAATTATATTTATTGTAATCATCACATATTTCATAACCTTGTTTTTTATTCTCCTTGCCCAGATAAAACGTTTAGCAAGTATAACAATTCCAAAAAATATAATGACCAACCCCGGTCCCGGAAGTGGAAGCAAAATTATGCCTAGAACTATTATAACAAGACCAGTTATAGTTGTAAATATACCCTCAATGAAATTTCCCATATATATTGCTAGGGATAACAATCCTTAAATATTTCTCCAATCATTTTTCAATATGGACGCAGATAAAAAAAGATTACATATGGCAGTCATTGCTGGAGCAGCATATGCAGCAAGATTCAAGGAAAAACATCCCAGAGCAACAGAGCAAGATATAATACAAGATGCCACAGACAACGCAGAGAATATTTTAAACAAAATAGATGATCCTTTATAACTAATTTTATAAACCAAGTTTTTTCTCAATTTATATGGTTGAAATAGGATTCAGAAAAGATGAAATAGTTGCTGCCGTAGGTCAAGATCAATATAATGCCTGGAGAAAAAAGGCAAGAACAGCCTATGAGCATTACATGAGTGAATCAAAACACTCTGGTGAGAATGGGGCTAGATTCTCAAGGCAGAGAAGAAGACCATATATAAATGAAACAGTAGCAGAATTGTATCTGGCACACATATTAGCAAGTCAACCAGAAGATCGGGTCGAACAACCCAGATAATAATTAATTAAGGGGGTTCTAACATTTTAATATTCATGAAAAAATTACAAGAGATTATGGAAGAAGTCGGAGAAAAAACTTACTTCGAGTGGGAAACGAAAATATTAGAAGATATTTCTCATACCCCTGGAATAAACTTTGCACGCATGCCCTACCATGAGAAATTAGGACTTTTGAGAACTGGAATGAATGATGTTTATGGGCGCTACATAAAAAAAGAGCCAATAACTCCTTCCAGGGAAAGAAGATTACCAGACTCAAATATTTGCGTTTATGGATAACAGCAAAACCCTTTTAAACTAATTTAAATCACTTCTTTTAGTGCGGGGATTCCTGAGTGGTCAAAAGGGCAGGACTTAAGATGTCGTTCTCTCGCAAGAGAGATTTAAGTTCAGGAGAAATCCTGTGTGCTTAGTGCCTTCGTAGGTTCGAATCCTACTCCCCGCATTCATGGTCGAAGACTATGCTTAAGGTAGTTTGTGCGAGAGCAAATAAGACTCAGTCCAATTATAGTTTCTTGACTCATAGAACTTCTTTTCTAAGGAAGTTGTATTTCTGGATCCTACTCCCCGCATTTTTCCAAAATTCACTTAACTAGCCTCTCAAAATTCTTCTCGATCTTCTCTTCAACCTCATTTAATCCCAAGCCCTTTATTTTAGCAATCATCTTATAACTTTCAACAACATTCGCAGGCTCATTAGGAAATTTTTTATCCGGATGAGAATACGGCGAATCAGTTTCGCACAGTAGGTTTTCAATAGGCACAATCTCCACAACTTTCTGGAAATGCTCAGAATTCTTTACAGCAGTTGGAATGCTCAACATCCAACCATTATTAACAATTCTCTCAACAAGTTTTAATCTCCCAGAGAAATAATGCATAACAACTTTTTTTGCTTTCAGTTTCTCAAGAACTTCAATACATTCCTCTTCTGCTTTTCTAGAATGCACAACAATAGGCTTATCAAGCTTTTTTGATAATTCAATAAACTTTTCAAAAACCCTCTCCTGTTTTTCATTATCTTTATCATTTCCAGAAAAATCCATCCCCACCTCTCCAATTCCCCAAACTTTTTCTTTATTTTTATTAATAAACTCAATCTCAGAATCAATTTCCTTATCACTCATTTTCAAAGCTTCATCAGGATAAATTCCCAAACATGCACGAACTTCTTGAAATTTTTCAGACAGCTCAAGAGTTTTTCTATTTGTCTCAATATCTACTCCAGCAGAAACAATCACATTAACATTTTTTTTCTTAGCATTTTTAATAATTTCATCAATATTTTTCAACATATCCAAATGGCAGTGCACATCAATATACATAATATCCTAAAGAATTCCCCTATTAAAAATTTAACCAACAAGTCTCAACTTAGGTGCCTTATAATTATCAAGAATAGTAGCTTCGTCAATGAAGTCTCCTACAAGTTCTAAATTCACAGGTTTGCCAACCAAAGATCTTATTGTTTCTATGTCAACTCTCTGTTCTATAGCTCTTCTAAGTTCTCCTGGAAACCCATCATACTTCACAAAACCTTCTCTTATATAATCCAAAATATCTCTTCTAAGTTCTTCACAACGTTGTTGAGTTCCTTCTTTTCTATGTCTTTCAGGCAACATTCCCAAAGTATCATTATAATTTAAGGCCTCAGCATTTTGAATCAATGTTCCAACTATCCTAGTAACTCTTGCAACTTCTTCAGCACTATAAACTCTGTTTGTCATGAAATTCTCTAAAAATCTTAGTTTTTAAATTTATCTATTTAACTACTAAAAGATAGTTAACAAATAGTCAGTTTTACTTTTTCTATTTCCTTATTTTTCTGCAAGGGGTATCAGTTTTAAACATTTTTCTTGAAACTACTTTAATGTAAATTAAATCTGGACGATTCGACTAAAAGAATTTATAAACTCCAAGATTGAGAATATCACATGGAATACAGGGGATCAAATTCATGGACAATAATGTCTCATATAGGGATAGATGGATGGTTTAAGCTTACAGAGAGAGCAGCATTAGATTTAGCAAGAGAGACAGCAGAAAGAAGAGAACAAGGATTACCTCCAATAGACAAATCTATTGATGCTCTAAGAGAAAGAATAGCCGAGAACTATATGGAACACTGCCTTAGAGACGGAAATCCTTCTTATTCCCAATAAATTTAAAAGTTAATAATTCTCTCTTCATTCATGGATTTATCAATCTGGATATATACTCTTGCAAGCGTTATAATCGTCAGCCTAATTTCTCTTATTGGAATTGCCACACTTTCAATAAACACAAAAAAACTTAAGCATTTTCTAATCTATTTAATTGCATTTTCTGCAGGAGCATTGTTTGGAGATGCATTCCTTCACCTTCTTCCAGAATTAGCAGAAGAATCAGGTCTAACTCTCATGACATCTTTTTCAGTCTTGCTTGGAATAGTCCTCTTCTTTTCATTAGAAAAACTAGTGTACTGGCAACATTGTCACATGCCTATAACCAAAGAACACACCCATACTTTTGCCACAATGAATCTTGTAGGAGACTCATTACACAACTTTCTCGATGGAATAATTATAGGAGCAAGTTATCTGATAAACATCCCTGCAGGTATTGCAACAACAATTGCAGTCGCGTTACACGAAATCCCTCAAGAAATAGGAGATTTCGGAGTTCTCATCCATGGGGGATTCACAAAAACTCGCGCCATCATGGTGAATTTTGCAACTGCCTTAACATCTATATTAGGAGCAGTCTTTGCAATAACAGCAACGAATTACATAAAAAACATAGAACTATTCCTTATTCCTATAGCTATTGGAGGATTCATTTACATAGCAGGCTCAGATCTTATTCCAGAATTGCATAAGAACTTTGGAATTAGGAAATCATTCCTTCAGCTCATTGCATTTATAGCAGGAATTGGAGTTATGGCTTTATTATTGCTTTTGGAATAATAATTTTTAAAAAGAGAAACACATTTAACACAACATGAGGGATGATTTAAATGATAACTTGCCAATCTTTTTATATTATGCATCTCCTCATTCAAACGAACTTTTAGATCTCTGGTTTGGAGGAGTAGAACATGAATATCTTTCTCATATTCCAGAAATAGAGCAGTTTCATAAAAGATATCAAATGTCCTAATAATTATAAACTCCCTTTAACATGCATTTGAATGTGTTGGAGTCTTGCCGCATCAGCGATATTTGGAATTGTAGGATTAGCATTTGCAGGACACCTCGCTTTCAAAAAAGAGAGTAAGCTCATTTGGATGCCTCTTGGTTATTTTGCCCTCATGGAAGGGCTTCAAGCTATTACTTACTTATATTTAGGTAGCTGTGACTTTTCAGGCAACCAGCTGTTGACATTTCTATCTTACATGCATATAGTCTTCCAGCCTATTTTCATAAATGCATTTATTCTATACTTCATTCCTGCAAAAGTTAGAAAGAAAATTATTTGGCCAGTTTTTACACTCGCAGCAATCATAACAATTATATTGATTTTGAAGATATATCCTTTTGAATGGGCTGGAAGCTGCACGCCTGGAACTGCTATGTGCGGGGAAGAGCTTTGCTCATACATGGGTAACTGGCACCTCGCATGGAGTATACCCTTCAATGATGTAGGGATATTTAGCATGCTGACTTTTTACCTACTTGGAGCGTATGCTTTGCCTTTAATATATGGGTCTTGGAAAGCAACTCTTGTTGGTTTAACATGGACTGGGATTGCGTTCCTTCTCTCAAGCAACCCTCATGAATGGACTGCAATATGGTGTCTAATGTCTGTCTGGATAATGATCTTTGCAGTATACACTCCCATGAGAAAATGGCTCCATGTTGAAAAATGGTACTTCTGGAAATATCCTGGACACTGAGTTAACTCAATAATTCAATTATTTCTTTTCGTAGCATTTTTATTCTTTTTAAAACCTCTTTCGCTTCTCCAATTGAAATTTCTTTAGCATAATAATTAATTCCATTTCTTATTTTTCTTATCTCATCAAACTCATCCCCCTTAGAACTTTCATTTACAATCTCTTTAAGAAAACAAGTATAACATTCATGATTGTAAATTTTATATCCCCTTGTAATTGCTAAAGCTTCTAATAGCTCTCTCAAGGAGTCATACAAAAGAGATATCTTAGAGCTAGCAGTTATCTCATTCAGCTCAAGTTTATCTTCCGAATCAAACTTATTCTGACTAGTCTTCTTTAGAGAAGCTATCAAGTCTGCATCTCTCTTTACTTCCTTAGATATTCTTTTTTTAATACATTCATTAAAATCCATTAAACTTTTAATCTCCCAGTAAGAATATATCCATTTAAGATATTGTTTGCAAGTTCTTTGTTTTTAATATCGGATATTGAATCGAAAAAGAATATCTGTATCTTTCTTTTTAGTTTATCTTCAAAATTTTTTAGATTCAGTTCTTTTTTATGTCCAATTACACAAATATCCACGTCAGAATCTTTCTTAGTTTCCGCTTTAGAAAGAGAGCCAAATAAAATTATTACAGGCCCAGTAATATTCTCTTCTAAAAAATTAATTAAAGTGTCTAATTTAATTTTCCAATAAATTCTAGACAAATCTGTAAATATTTTTTCATTTTTGTTGGCATAATAAAAGATGTAATTTCTATCCTTTTCCATCATTAGTAAATTTTCCTTATTAAGTTCAGATAGTATTTTTGAAGCCGTTGGAGGAGAGAGTTTCATTAATCTAGAATACTCTCTAATACTAATCCTTCTATAACAGTCCTCAATAAATGGTTTTAGGTTGTTAATAATATTTAACATATGTTAATAATATTTAACATTTTTATATAAACCTTTCCATCTGGTAAGTATACGCCAGCTCGTTGAACTTAGAAGAGCTTTACAATAAATTCCCTATCTAACACTCTTATATCCGCCTTTAACTCCCTCTTTAGAGAGGACAATCTGCCAGAGATTATATTGATTTCCAGCACGCCACATTCCAACAAAAGTCATTAATCCTTCCGCAAGAAATCCTTGGCTTTCAAGCCAATGAATGAATTGCGGTAATTATTTCTATTAAAATAAATATAAAACAGGGAGAGTTTGTTGCAACTCCCTGCACGCAATTCATAGTTGTAA